>Ga0255778_10000251_pt1 | contig 49448 bp, 43 predicted proteins | sample 071ome_31_FD_179976 | JGI IMG/M metagenome (GOLD analysis project Ga0255778, IMG submission 179976) | Coastal salt marsh microbial communities from the Groves Creek Marsh, Skidaway Island, Georgia - 071405CT metaG (version 2) | ecosystem: Environmental > Aquatic > Marine > Intertidal zone >...
TGAGCAAAGAGATTCCTTTGGGATGATGAGCCAATTCAAAGGCTTAACCATCGTCAGTGTATTTTACCTCGTGTTGAGCTTGGTATTGGCTGCGATTATGAAAAAAGACGAACCTGTCCTGTAAACAATGATGAGCACTTTAGATTTGAGTATAGTTATCCCTCTATTTAACGAGGACGAGAGTTTACCGGAATTGACCCAGTGGATTTCGCGTGTCATGGACCGCGAGGGCTATACCTACGAAATCATTTTTGTCAACGACGGCTCTACAGATAACAGCTGGCAGGTCATCCAAGAACTTCGCGCTGAAAATGCCAACGTCAAGGCCATTTCATTCCGCCGCAATCAAGGCAAAAGCGCGGGCTTGAATCAAGGATTTAAAGCGGCTTCAGGCCAGGTGGTCATCACCATGGACGCCGACCTTCAGGACAGCCCGGAGGAAATACCAGAATTGCGTAAAATGATCTTGGAAGACGGCTACGATCTCGTAAGTGGATGGAAGCAGAAGCGTTACGATCCGCTGACCAAGACCATTCCGACGAAGCTTTTCAACGCGGCGACCCGTCGCATATCCAAGATAAAGCTCAATGACTTTAATTGTGGTTTGAAAGCCTACCGCCTTGAGGTGGTGCACAATATCGAAGTCTACGGCGAGATGCACCGCTACATTCCGTTATTGGCTAAAAACAAAGGATTTGGCAAGATAGGGGAGAAGGTAGTGCAACACCAGGCCCGCAAATACGGCACGACTAAGTTTGGTTTAGATCGATTCATCAACGGCTTCCTCGACCTATCCACCCTAGCGGTGATGGGCAAGTTTGGCCGCCGTCCTATGCACTTTTTCGGCGCCGCCGGAACGCTTATGTTTACCTTGAGCATTGCCCTGTTGGCCTACCTTGGCGGGTACAAGCTGTGGGCGCTAAGCGCTGGGCTAGAGGCCCGATTAATTACTGAAAATCCACTCTTCTACATCCTCCTCGCCCTGACCATTATGGGGGTTCAACTCTTCGGCGTGGGATTCATTGCCGAGTTGTTGTTGCGTGAGAGCAATAAGAAGCACGATTACACGATCAACGATAAAATAGGTTTGGATTAATGGCCCAAGCTGCCGATTCCCCAAAGTATGCGTTGATTTCGCCGACCTTCAAACGTCCGGACGAAGTCACCGAATTCCTCCAAAGCCTTACCGCGTTGGACTACCCGCAAAGTGGTTTTGAAATCATCTTAGGCGACGGTACTCCTGGGGATACGTTGCGACCGGAATTGGCCCCATACCTCGACCAATTACCGCTTCAAATCTATTACGAGGAATTTCTGCCCGTCTCGGATGCCCGTAACCGCGCAGCTTCCTTAGCTACGGCCCAGTATTTCATCTTCCTCGATAGCGATTGCATCATCCCGCCCGGTTACCTCCGCGCCATTGATGCTTTCCTCGAAGTCCATCCGGACACCACACTTTTCGGCGGTCCCGATGCGGCCTCAGCCGATTTTACCGACCTGCAAAAGGCCATCAACTTTTCGATGACCAGCTTCCTTACCACCGGAGGCATACGCGGCGGCAAAAACACCCTGACCTCATACCAACCGCGCGGCTTTAACATGGGCATGAGCGCCGAGCTCTTCCGAGCGGTAGGTGGCTACGACGAAAACTTCGTTTGTGGCGAAGATGTCGAGCTCAGCCTTCGTCTTCAAAAAGCAGGCGCGGTCAGCCGATTCATTCCCGAGGCCCACGTTTACCACAAACGCCGCGCCACGCTCAAGCAATTCCGCCGCCAAGTATTCCGCTTCGGCGCCGCCCGTCCCTTGCTTGCCAAGGCACATCCCGGCAACCTAAAGCTGACCCACCTGTTCCCGTTGGTCTTCACCCTCTACCGCCACCTCACGGCCATTCTCGCTGTTCTGGGCATTTTCTATTTCCATAACAGTCTGTTCGCGATGCCTTTTGCTTTATACGTATTTTACATGACCGCAGTGTTCTTTACTGCCTTGCGCCAAGAAGGACTTGTGGTTGCCATACGCGCCGTACAAACTACAAATACGATGAACGAAGGATATGGTATCGGTTTCCTTCGCAACTTCATCGAGGTTTACCTCAAGGGCAACCCGAAGGGCATCAAGCTTTAACTCATACCTACACCACCACCGCCATGGCTACACACGCAACTCCCGAACACCACGCCCGCGTCGCGGCGCTCACCTTCGCAAGTGTTTATCCTCATTATGTTGCCAAAGTCGAAAAGAAGGGCAGGAGTGAGGCCGAGCTGCTCGAAGTGATCCAATGGCTCACGGGCTATACCAAGGCCGACCTTGACCGCCATATCGCCACTAAATCCACGTTCCAAACCTTTTTTGACGAGGCTGATCTTCATGCCAATGCCCACCTGATCACAGGAACAATCTGTGGCTACAAAATTCAAGACCTCGACAATGAGCTCACGCGGGCGGTTCGTTATCTCGATAAGCTCGTCGATGAATTGGCCAAAGGGCGCCCTATGGCGAAAATCCTTCGCGGTTCATAAGCGTAACTTTTCCACATTTCTTGGACGTTTAAGGCGCTGGGCCCAATTTATTTGGACAACCCCAAGCTCATGTCCAACCCAAAACACTTCATCATCACTGTTGGCGATTCCCGCGATTCCCGTGGCCGATTCTTTTCGCTACGCACCCCGTTCCACCGACCCAAAATTGCAAAAGAGCTTTCTCCTTTCCTAACCCTGTAAAAAAATAAAGCCAGTGGCTAACAATACCTATAAAGCATACCCTAAGGGATACGCTTCATAGCCAAACTTGTCCAGCATAAACCTTGGTTATGGAACTCTTCACCGTTCTCCTCTTTTTAGGCATCATCATTTTTGTTTGGTTATTGCCGATCCTCTCAATCTTATCCTCAAGCAAAACATCGGGCAGTGAAAAACTGGCCTGGATTCTTGCCGTTTTGTTTATCTCATGGTTTGCCTGGATTTTCTATTTACTTCTCGCACCATTGAAGAGCAAAGAGTAGGATTAGGTATGCAAAAAGCCCCCAGGTCTTGACGGTGTGCTTTACGCTGCACAACTTCGTTTATAAAAAGTTAGACCTAAACTCGTCATATTGTCAAGTATTGTGGAGAATTAGAAACTTCGCACAATACATGTGTTCAAGCATCTTTCCCTACTTTTGATACGTAATACCGCAGGCATACGTTTATACTTGCACCCAACGAAAGAATCCTTACATGACGATCATTGCCGGACCCTGTGTGATTGAAAGCCAAGCGCTGTTGCGAGAAGTCGCAGGGGAATTGGCCAGATTAAAAGACACGTACGACGTACAGATTTATTTCAAAGCCAGCTTTGACAAAGCCAACCGTACGTCCTTAAGCAGCTTTCGCGGTCCCGGTATTGAAGAAGGTATTGCCATGTTGGAGGCCATTCGTGAAGAATTTGGTCTGCCCATTACTACAGATTTTCATACCCCAGAACAGATTGCCGGATATGGGCATCGCGTTGATATCGTTCAAATTCCAGCCTTTCTCTGTCGTCAAACGGATATGTTGATTGAAGCAGGGAAAACGGGAAAGATTGTAAACATCAAAAAGGCCCAATTCCTGAATGCCGAGAAAATGCAGTTCGCCGTTAACAAGGTGAAGTCCACGGGTAATGACCAAGTTTGGTTAACCGAGCGTGGCACCTTGTTCGGTCCAAGCGAATTGGTCGTAGATTTTAGAAATATCCAGAAGCTTGCCGCCTTAACCGACCATGTGGTTATGGATTGCACGCACTCTGCGCAAGAAACCCAGAGCAACGATGGAACAACGGGGGGCAATAGAGCCTATGTGCCGTACTTCGCTAAAACTGCTAAACTTTGGGGGGCAAACACCTTCTTTATTGAAACGCATCCAAATCCGGATGAAGGATTGTCAGATGGTCCCAATATGCTCAAGCTCAGCGACCTTGAGGCATTGATTAAAGACTTGCTATGATACGATTGATCATTTCAGATTGTGACGGTGTGCTCACCGACGGAAAGCTCTATTACGGGGCCGAAGGGGAGGTGCTTAAAGTCTTTAATGTGAAGGACGGAACTGCCATCAAAGCGCTCATGGCTGAAGGGATTAAGTTCGGTATAGTGAGTGGTCGTGGTTCTGCTGCCTTGGAAAGACGTGCAGAAGAATTGGGCCTTGATTTTTGCCAAATGAACATCAGTGATAAGGCTCAAGCGGTTGCTGGTATTCGTGAGAAATACGGCGTTGCGGTGGATGAGACCCTTTTCGTGGGGGACGATACGAACGATTGCGCAGTGCGCTCAGAATGTGGTCATTTATACGCCGTTAACGATGCGGCTGAAGCGCTATTGAACATCTGTGATGTGCAGCTTAAGACGGCTGGCGGTGCTGGGGTATTTAAAGAAGTATTAGCTCGAATCCATGGACATTAATCAGCGAATCATACAAAGCATAGAGGCTCAGGCCCAATCGTTGTTGAACATGGCGGGGCAGGACCGCAATGACTACCAAAGTGCCGTAGAACTGATCGATGGGATGTCTGGTAAGTTGATTTTTACCGGCATGGGCAAGAGCGGGATTATCGCGAGAAAATTGGCAGCAACGTATTCCAGTACGGGGATCCCTTCCTTTTTTGTCCATCCTGGAGAGGCCTACCATGGCGACCTCGGTATGATCGAAGCTAGTGATGTGCTATTCGCCATATCGAACTCTGGCCATACGCCTGAACTCTTGAACGTACTCCAATACAGCCGAACGAAGCACGTTATAGGGCTCTCACAAAGTCACGACAGTGCCTTGGCCCAATTCTCTACTGTGCACTTAGAATGCAAGGTAGATAAGGAAATCTGTCCGCTAAATCTAGCACCTACCACCAGTACTACAGCGGCCTTGGTGATGGGTGATGCCATCTGTGCTGCCTTAATGGAACTGCGTAAATTCTCTAAAGACGACTTTGCGAAATTCCACCCTGGGGGCACCTTAGGACGCTCGTTGTTGACCAAGGCGAAAGACCTCATGATTACGGAAGTGCCCATGGTCCAGCCTGAAGATGGCCTGCATGAGGTGCTGCTACGTATCTCCGAAGGTCGACTAGGCCTCGTGGCGGTTGGTACGCCTTCCGATGTAAAAGGCGTCATTACCGACGGCGATATCCGTCGCGCCATGGCCTCGAGCTCGAACCCCAATGCGTTAATCGCTGCAGATATGGGGACGAAGACGCCTGTTTTCATAGACGAGTTAATGGGGGTTAGCGAAATGGACCGATTATTCCGTGAGAAGAAAATAATCACCGTCCTGGTGGGTTCCGCCCAAGATTTAAAAGGTGTGGTCCAATTCTATGACATCCATGGCTAAAGCGATTTGTATCATCCCGGCCAGATTGGAATCTTCGCGATTTCCCAATAAGATTCTCACCGATATCCAAGGCATGCCCATGTTTGAGCGCGTCTACCATATCGCACAAGTATCAGGAGTGTTCGCTCGGGTATTTGTTGCTTCCCCTAATCCGGAGATTCTCGAGATGTGTGAACAGCGCGGAATTGCTGCCATCGCAACCTCATTCGAACATCTTTGTGGAAGCTCTCGTGTTTTTGAAGCGGCGCTGAAGGTACAAGAGGATTGGGATATTGTGGTGAATCTTCAGGCCGACCAACCCTTCCTGCCTACTTCCTACCTCAAGACGGTGGTGGAGGCGGTGGGAGCTAACCCCATTGCGACCATCGCCTATGAAGAGACGGGGGAGAAGGATGAACACACGGTGAAAGTCATTCGCAATAAGAAGGGTGAAGGCGTGTATTTCAGTAGGTTTCCTATTCCGTTTTCAGTACCGGGTACTTCGGAAGTGGTGCGGTTGTGCCATTTGGGATTGTATGCGTACAAAAAAGAATTTGCGCTGTCGTACGAGGGGGATTTCAAATCGGCATTGGCCCTTCAAGAATCTTTGGAGCAATTGGATTTTATCCATCATGGATACAACATTGATGTGGCCATAGTGCCGCATTCGGTACCTGAGGTCAATGTTCCTGAGGATTTGGTGTTGGCGCAAAAAATGGGATTATTGTAGGGTCAAACCTACGCAACCAATGTTGCTTTTTCCTACTTTCGACGCGCCCAATTGTAATGGGCGATTATATGACCAAAGAGGTTGATATTCAGAAAATTGTAGCGGTAAGTGATGCGCTGCTGGCCGTCACCGACGATGTAAAAATCCTCCGCAATATTGCCTGGGAAGATCATGTTCAACAAGAGTTCTTCCGTTACCGCGCACAGCGATTGCCCTTTGTGGAATACCCCAAATATGATGCGGCACCGGTATTGGCGCGTATTGCGGCCGTACGCAAGGAAATAGCTGAGGTACCACACATTAAAAAGTATGCTTCCCGTATCGCGGATAAGTTAGAGAGCAGTGCTTATTTGTTGGTCACTAGAGGTACACCTGCGTTCTTCGAGCATTCGAAGGAGTTGTATGGTGCGCCCACCAATGAATTGGAAAACGGGAGTTCCACCATTATTGATCTTGCTAACCACTTTGACCGTCTCTTTGACCGCGTAAAACAAGAGGATCTAGGTGCGGCCGTGGAGATGCCCTCAGTATCTGCTGAAACCTTAGCGCAGAAAATGCGTGAGGCGGTAGATCAAATGTTTGGGGAACATGCGCCTGAGGTGGTCATGGACCCTAGTTTGGCTTCGAATGCGTTGGCAGGGCGTCGTCGTATTGCCATTCGCCCTACAGCACAGTTCAATGATAAGGATGTCGATCAGCTCATTCAACATGAGGCTTTTGTGCACGTTGCGACGTCCATCAATGGTCATTTACAACCGTATTTAAAGATATTGGTCGAAGGGCATGCCGGTACTACCGCGACGCAAGAAGGATTGGCGGTTTTTGCTGAGTTTATCACGGGGAATATTGATTTAGACCGATTACGCCGATTATCAGATCGCGTCATCGCGATTCAGCACGCCATTGATGGTGCTGATTTTATCGATGTGTATCGTTACTTCCTTGAAAAGACGGATCATCCAGAGCAGTCCTTCCAGAACGCAAAGCGTATTTTTAGAGGAGGGGTAATGACAGGAGGTGCACCTTTTACTAAGGATATTGTCTATCTCGAAGGTTTGGCAGATGTCCACAATTTCTTGCGCCTAGCGGTGGCTAAGGGCAAGTTCGATTACTTAGATCTTTTGTTCGTAGGTAAACTGAATATTGCCGATTTACCTACTTTGAAAAAATTATCTGAGATAGGCATTGTTGCGCCGCCGACCTTCATGCCACCTTGGATCACGGACAAGCGTTATTTGTTGTCTTATTTAAGCTATTCTTCATTTTTAACGACGTTTGATTCTTCCTTATCGTCGCCGTTTTACGAGAAGATTTTTGATAAATACGATCGAGGAAATTGGCCTCATACATCGTAACTTAAACAACGGCTCTATTGCCGTAATCCACTATGAAACTCATCACGCTAAAAACGTTTTCTTCCGACATTTCGGCACACTTGCTGAAGACTCGACTAGAGAGTGAAGGGGTGGAGTGTTTTATTTTGGACGAGAATATTGTCCGATTAAATTCTTTCTATGACCTCGCCGTAGGTGGCATCCGTCTTCAAGTTCGTGAGGAAGATTACGAACGTTCAAAGGCGTTAATTGAATCCTGGGAAGATCGTCCTTATCTGGATGAAGAGGATCGAGAACTCAAATGCCCGAAGTGTCAATCGACTACCGTTTATGCGGGCTTTAAAAGTTTTAAGACTGCCGCAGGCTGGTTAACTTTAGCGATTTCCTTACTACTCGTGGTATATCCATTTTTTACGAAAACCGTTTTTCGGTGTAAGGAGTGTGGAACCGAGTTTGATATGAAAGATTAGTCCTTGCTTTCTTCTGAACTAAAGTTGGCTTTTAGGTGACGCAATAAGTCTTTCCCGTAATGACGGTTGCGTCGATCGGCCTTTTTCTTATTGGCTCGCTTACCTACACGCTTGTCCTTAACTAGGTCTTCGAGGTCCTTAGCCTGCTCTATTTTTTCAAAATCCTGAATCTGGGTGCGTTTCATTTCAAATACTCTGCTATCAACTATTACATAGTACCTTTGTTAATGTTCACATACACCTAAAAGAATCGGACCATGGCCCAACTAGAATGGCAAACCGTCAAGGAATACGAGGAAATCACATTTAAGCAGCTTAACGGCGTCGCACGCATTGCGTTCAATCGTCCTGAGGTGCGCAACGCATTTACTCCAAAGACCGTAGACGAGCTTTGGGAGGCACTCATCTTGTGCCACGAGAGCCAAGAAATTGGTGTCGTGCTTATCACTGGTGAGGGACCCTCACCGAAAGACGGCGGCTGGGCATTCTGCTCTGGCGGCGACCAACGCGTACGTTCGACCACCGGATATAAAGGGGAGAACGGCATCAATAGGTTCAACATCCTGGATGTGCAGCGTCAGATTCGATTCATGAACAAGGTCGTGATCGCTGTAGTGCCCGGTTGGGCAGTAGGGGGTGGCCACAGTCTGCATGTAGTGTGTGATATGACTATTGCTTCTAAAGAGCACGCCATCTTTAAGCAAACCGATGCGGATGTTGCAAGTTTCGACGGCGGGTTTGGCTCAGCCTACCTCGCGCGCCAAGTAGGGCAGAAAAGAGCGCGTGAAATCTTCTTTCTTGGTGCTGAGTATTCTGCTCAAGAAGCCTACGAGATGGGCATGGTAAACAAGGTAGTGCCGCATGAAGAACTAGAACAGACCGCTTACGACTGGGCACAGGAGATCATGACTAAGAGCCCTACGGCCATCAAAATGTTGAAGTTTGGGTTCAACCTTATCGACGACGGATTGGTTGGTCAGCAAGTGTACGCTGGAGAAGCCACTCGTTTGGCCTACGGTACAGATGAAGCCGTTGAAGGCCGCAATGCTTTCTTGGAAAAACGACCTCGAGATTTCTCTAAGTTTCCGAAGTTTCCATAATGGACGCGATCAAGCATAGAAAAACCCAAAAGGTATTAGCGAACAACCCCTGGACACCTTCGTTGACGGAGGGGGAAAGAGAGGAATTGGTCCAAGAACTCCTTACCCTTGCTGCTGCGGCTCCGTATCACTACGAAAGTGCGGCGAAGTACAGAACTGATTTGACCTCGGGATTGCCGTTTCGTTGCTATTTGGCGGATGCGGCACGTTGCCGTGCGGCCGTTGATTACGCTGCGGCCGAGGAGGTGCAGGCAGGTAAAATAGTCCAGATGCTCAATGCTGCTGAGTTATTACTCATGGTGACTTGGCTGCCGGATACTTTTGGAGAGCCGGTCGAAGGTAGAGAGCCTATTCCGTTCACAGGGAACTTGAGAAATATGGAGCATTTAGCGGCGACCGGCGCAGCCATTCAGAATATGTTGGTAGGCGCGACGGCCTTGGGATACCCAAACTATTGGTCGTCAGGTGGCGTACTTCGTTTTGATCCGATGCGCACTCATTTTAATGTTCCTACCGAAGAGATTATCCTAGGGACCTTATTTATTTTCCCGAAAGACGCGGAATCACGTGCCGATGAGGTCGTGCCAGGAAAGTTGCGGGACAAGGGAAAGGCGTTGGACACTTGGTCAAAGAAGGTCTGATTCAATATAATTCTCCTTTCATCGTCAAAAACAACTCCCGCTCGTCCATTCCATCAAGGCTGATCAATACAGGCATTTCTCCACTAGGATAAAGTGCTAATACTTCGCCCACGGGTTTGTCAATGAGTAAGTGGTAGCGCGCGTTGTTAGGGCCTTTGAATTTGCCTTTAGCCACTTTTCCGGTGGAAATTCCGTGTGAGCGGATGGTGATTTCTGGCAGGTTTTCAAGTAAGGAAATCGAATCTAAATCACTGATATTTAGCGAAATGCTATAGGGTCCTTGAATTTCTAATTGATTGTTTTCATAGGTCCAACTGCTCTCCCTGTCTGACCAAATGAACATCCCCACTACAAAGACTAGTGTCAAACTCAACACGATCAATCCGATGGTCGTGTGGTTCTTCGTGGCGCTGCTCAATCCTTCGTTGTATTTACGGGATGTCCAGAAGAAATAGCCATAGGCAAGAATGGGAGTGATGCCTAAATGGTAACCGACTAGGTCCGAATCGAGCAGGTGTAAGATCACCGATAACAGGGTATATAAGATTCCAAACCAAATGTGGAAGGTCTTGAACGCCTTGAGGTATTCCACAATGGGAAACTTCTCCTGGTCCTCCCTACTCATCGTATTGTACCCACTAAGCAGGTATTTCGCATTGCTTGGGGTAATGATGAAACCCATGCTAAAAAACAGCAAACCAAGGCAAATGGATACGTAAATCATGAGTGTGATATTTGTTATGCTTGTGCGAACTGAAAAGTAGCAAATTTGCGATTATTACTCCGTCATGAAAACTTTCTTTTCGCTCATGTTTGCCGTGGTTCTAGGATGGAATGCACAGGCACAGCACCACCAACATCAGGTGGAACCGGACCCTCACCACCATCGTCATCCCTTGCGTCTCGCATTACTTATTGGCCACGGTATGGTTCCTGAGGTTGGGGGAGAAGGTGTATTCTTTGTGCCTACCTGGGGTATGGATGTGGATTACCACATCAATGACCATTGGTCCATCGGTTGGCATAGTGATATTGAGTTGGAAAACTATCTCATTGAAAATGACCTTGGGGAAACTATTGAGCTTCAAACACCGATGGTCTCTACGTTGGATATTTTCTACCGCCTCTCAGACAATGTCTTGCTTGGGGTAGGTCCTGGGCTTACGGTTGAAAATGGTGAAATGAAGACCCTCATGCGTGTGGGGATTGAAGGGGAGGTGCCAATGAACGACCGATGGGAGTGGACGCCTACCTTGTATTTAGACCAGCGTATTGACGGCCACCAGGTGTGGACCTTCGCCGTTGGCGTGGCGCATTACCTGTAACTAGCGCTTTTCCCTTTTACTTTCTAGTTCGATGAGCAAATCGCGCAGTCTTGCGGCTTCGATGAAGTCCATGGATTTTGCGGCGGTTTCCATGCCTTTGCGTGTATCTCTGATGCGCTTTTCAAGATCTTCTTGGCTAGTATAGTTGACCGCTTCTTCTGCGGCTTTGACGGATGCCATGCCTTCCTTGTATTGAGCGCCCTTGTTTACGGCACTGGATTTAGCAAGGATTTCGTCTCGACTGCTTCGAAGGGCAGTAGGCACAATGCCGTTGTCCTTGTTAAAGGCATCTTGCTTTTCTCTGCGGCGCGCGGTCTCATCGATGGTGCGCTGCATACTATCTGTGATCTTGTCCGCATAAAGGATGGCCATTCCGTTCACGTTGCGCGCCGCCCGTCCGATGGTCTGTACGAGGGAGCGTGTACTGCGTAAGAAACCTTCTTTATCAGCGTCCATGATGGCTACTAAACTTACCTCAGGGAAATCCAATCCTTCGCGGAGCAGGTTTACACCAATCAGTACGTCAAAGGTACCCAGTCTCAAATCGCGCATAATCTCAACGCGTTCCAGTGTATCGACGTCGCTATGGATGTAGCGGCATCGGATGTCGTAACGCGTGAAGTATTTGGTCAGCTCCTCCGCCATTCGTTTGGTCAACGTGGTGACCAGGACGCGCTCGTCGCGTTCTACTCGAATGCGTATTTCGTCCATGAGGTCGTCGACTTGATTCTCGCACGGGCGTACTTCAACCACAGGGTCGAGCAGGCCGGTGGGGCGGATGACTTGTTCGGCGAAGACCCCGCCGCTGAGCTCGAGCTCAAATTCGGCTGGTGTGGCGCTGACAAATAGGGCCTGTCCACGAATATGCTCGAATTCTTCAAATTTTAGGGGACGGTTGTCCAAGGCTGCCGGTAGACGGAAGCCGTATTCTACCAAGTTTTCTTTACGTGAGCGGTCGCCGCCGTACATGGCGCGTACTTGGGGGATGGTAACGTGGCTTTCGTCGACTACCAGCAGGAAGTCGTCGGCAAAGTAGTCGAGCAAACAGAAGGGACGTACGCCGGGAGCGCGCCCATCGAGGTAGCGGCTGTAGTTCTCAATACCGGAACAGTAGCCCAATTCCCGTATCATCTCCAAATCAAAATTGGTACGCTCCTCCAATCGCTTGGCTTCTAGTGGACGACTCACATTGCGGAAGTGGTCCACCTGCTGCATGAGGTCGTCCTGGATTTGGTGTATGGCGTGTTGTAATTGGTCCTTTTCGGTGACGAATAGGTTGGCAGGAAACAGTCGCATTTCATCCATATGTTCAATGCGTTGGCCGCTGATCGGGTCCATGTGTTCAATGCTCTCCACTTCATCGCCCCAGAAGCTGATGCGGTAGTAGGTTTCCGCGTAGGCGGGGAAAATGTCTACGGTATCGCCTTTTACGCGAAAGCTGCCGCGTTTGAACTCCGCTGCGGTTCGGGCGTAGAGGGCGTTGACAAAGGCGTGGAGCAGGGCTTGGCGGGCGATGGTGTCGCCCACTTTTAATTGGACCACAGAACTATTGAAGGCCTCGGGATTCCCCATCCCGTATAAACAACTGACGGACGCGACCACAATCACGTCGCGGCGTCCGCTCAAGAGGGAGGAGGTGGTGCTCAAGCGAAGCTTTTCGATCTCGTCATTGATGCTCAGGTCTTTCTCGATGTACAGACCGGAGGAAGGAACGTAGGCTTCAGGCTGGTAATAATCGTAGTAGCTGACGAAATATTCGACCGCGTTCTCAGGGAAGAACTCCTTCATCTCCCCGTAGAGTTGGGCCGCAAGCGTTTTGTTATGGCACAGGATGAGGGTAGGGCGTTGGGTACGTTCGATGACGTTCGCAACGGTGAAGGTCTTTCCAGACCCGGTCACCCCAAGCAATACCTGATCCCGCTCGCCGCCGTTCAGCCCTTCTACCAAATCGTTGATGGCTGTGGGCTGATCTCCCATCGGCTCGAATGGAGCTACGAGCTTAAACTTCATGCCGGATTATTTCAGTAGGCTATTGAAAAGCTTGCGCATGGCAGTGTAATGCTCTACCAAGGCTTTCTGTTCTTCAATTTTTGCCAATGCCGCTTCCAATAATGGGTTTCCTTTCGAAGCAGAGAAGAAGGCAATGTTGTTTTCAAGCTGGTGCAATTCCTTCTTAGCGCTATCTAATCCTTCACGGATGGCAGCGCGCTGGCGGAACAATCCGTCTTGATCGTCGGCCTCTACCATGGCTTTAACCTTCGCTTGCATCAACGCAGCTTCCACCTCATGGGCACTGAGGCCTAGCGGCGCTACTTTTTCCGCCAATAAAGCATCAAAGTTTTGATCGTGCTCACGTTTGCCTCCTTGGCCTAATGCGCCCCATTGCTCACTCAAGGCAATGGCATCGTCTAGCGAGGCAACTTTGGCTTTCTTCATTCCAGCCAAGAAATCTTCTTTGGCTTTTTGAGCGGCATTGCTTTGCTTTTCTATGGCTTTGCGTTCACCGTGCATGCGATCGAAGAAATGGTTACAGGCACTACGGAAGGCTTCCCAGAGTTTGTCTCCTTCTTTCTTAGGCACATAACCGGACTTCTTCCAATCCTGCTGTGCTTTTTTGAGCACCTGCGCAGTGGCTGCAAAATCATCGCTGTCTTTCACGCTTTCGGCGAGCTCAATCAACGCTCGTTTCTTTTCTAGATTTACCCGTTGTGCTTTTTTCTCCTCCTTGTAGAAGGCGTTTTTCAACCTATTGAACTCACGCTGGGCCGTTTTATATTCTTCCCAAACCACTGAGTTTTCTTCGCTTTTCACGAAGCCAATTTTCTTAAACTCGCCACGTAAGGCCTCCAACGCTTTGCTGGCTTTTTGCCATCCGCCGTGTTTGGTTGGCAGTTCCGAAGTCAGCGCCTGGATTTTCGCCACAACTTCTTTCTTCGCGGCAATTTTTTCATCGTTTTGCGCCTTGATTTCCTCATTAAAAGAATCTCTCAGCTCATGGACCTTGCTAGTAATGGCCTTAAAGCGATCCCAAAGCTGGTCTTTGTGTTCGCGTGGCACTGGGCCAATTCTCTTCCACTTGCTGTGCGCTTGTTGAAGCGTTTTGAAAATCTTCGCGGAGGCACCGCCGGCCAACATATTCTCCAAAGATTCACATAGGGCGATCTTCTCCGCGAGGTTGTTTTGGTAATCAATCTCGATGAGGTCGTAGGCCATTCTCAAGTAGTCGAAGAAATTATCGACGTGGTGGTTGTAGTTTGCCCATACGTTGCGCGCATCACCTTTTGGGACGAGGCCGGTGTTATTCCAGCGCTCGCGCAATCCTTTGAATGTTTCGTATTTATCCTTGGCACTGCCTTCCATCATCGGCAGACCTTTGACTTGCTCGATAATATCAAGTTTGGTGGCCAAGTTTGTGCTGAGTTCCGCCTCGAGCTGGCTGTAATGTTTGCGCAACTTATCTCTGTATCCTCCGTAGGTGGTGTTGAGTTGCTTGCGCAATGGCTGGTCGTAGTGGAAATCGATGCTGTTGCCGCCTTCTTCGATGAAGGTGGCTTTTGCCGCATCACGCTCTGCATTGAGCTCTTGTAAAATTCGAGAACGTCCGCTCTCTACCACGCCTTTGATGCGTTGTGGCTCATGCTCGCCAATATGCTGGGCAATGATTTCAAGGGATTGTTCTACCGTCAGGGCATCGAAATCTGGAATAATCAACTTGCGCTCCTTAGGGCTTTCGTGATCGTCTTCGGCCTCTACAGCTTTGACTTCCGTGTTTTGCTCTTCTTCCGTTTCCTCCACAGCTTCGCTACTCTCGGGCGCTTCCGGCATAGGGGCGCTGGTCTCCTCCGTTGGTTGCGTGTGTTCTTGTGGGTCCAATTCTTCTTGACTCATCATCTACAAATTTTTGTAGTAAGCGGCATGAAACAATTGCCATGCTTTTTTCGCTTGCTCAGTTAACATTAGGTTGCCGCCGATCACGGCAGCGCCCATTTCCTCACCCTTTAACATCATTGGGGTTGGGTTAGGTTCATAGGTCATATCAAAGATGGCGAATTCCTTCGTCATTACCTTATATGGCAATGGTAAATAATCGCCGGGGTATTTGGGGCCACCTACCGGGGTACAATTAATCCATCGGGGATGCGCCGACGCTTGTTCTTCCGTCAAACTGTCGTAGTTCACTGCTCCGTGTCGCTGGACCATCAAGTAGGGGGTTTGTCGCGCCTCTAACACGGCACAAAGAGCTTTTGCTGCACCACCGCCTCCCAATACTAGGGTAGGTTGTTCTGGTCCCAAGGTGTCGAGGGATTGGGCGATGCCGTCCACATCGGTATTGTAGCCTACAAATCGATCGCCAGTTTTTACTATGGTATTGATGGCACCAATGCTTTTCGCACCTTCATCTGCCTCATCCACCCAGTGAAGGGCTTGTTCTTTGAATGGAATGGTGATGTTGATGCCTGTTAAACCTTTTTGATCGAACAATTCTACCATGGCCTTGCGATCCATAGTGGTACGCTCATAACACTGGTATATACCCGGAGTACCGCTTTCTTCCATGAAACCATGGTGTAGGGCAGGGCTTTTGCTGTGCCCGATAGGATGTCCTATGAGGCCAAGGCGAATCATGCGCGCTTGAGTTTTCCGGCCCACTCTAAGCCAAAGACGACCAACGCACCCGCAATGGCGAGGGGGAGGGCCAAGGTCCAATCTGCCCCTGGAACTAAATTTTCAGTGATCAATGGAACGTATTCTTCCTTCGGGGTGCCTTCGTGTTTAATGTAATATTCCACTACCCATTTCCACGGCCAAAGTTTGTTCAATGAGCCCAACAAGAACCCAGAGAGCAGGGCTACGGCAATGCTGTAGTAATGTTCGAAGATCCACTTTAAGGCTTTGGTGAAGCTAATCAGTCCGGCTACTGCACCGATGCCCACATAGGCTATGATGATTAGGTTTCGATCGCTTACGGCACTAAGAACGGTAGCATAGGCACCTAACAAAAGAAGAATAAAGCTGCCGCTGATGCCCGGTAAGATCATGGCACAAATGGCCAAGGCGCCGCAAAGGATAAGGTAGAGCGGGTGCTCTGTACCGCTCACAGCGGGTAAGGTGGTTACCCAATAGGCAATGGCGGTTCCGATGATGAAAGAAAGGATTTGCGGGGTGCCCCAGTGGGCGATGTTCCGTCCTACTATGAAGATGGAGGCGAACACGAGGCCAAAGAAGAAACTCCAGATGGCGGTGGGGTGGTGCTCAAGTGCATAGCTAAGGATGGAGGCTAGGGAAAGCACACTGGTGAAGATCCCAGCGAAGAGGACTGCGAGGAAGGTGCCGCCGATGTGGGACCATAGATCGCGGAATTGGCCCCGAAAAAGCAGCTTCATGGCATGCGCATCAAACCGGCTGAGGTTGCCTATTAATTCCTCGTAAATATTCGTGATAAATGCGATAGTTCCTCCGCTGACTCCGGGGACGACATCTGCCGCTCCCATGGCCATGCCTTTGAGGAACAAACTCAAATATTTCTGCATGGGTGGGTTATTTCAATTCTGCTAAAATAGCAGCCACTACTGGGACTTCAAGCAGATCCGGGAAGTATTCCGCAAATAGCGTTCGCAACTCATCGCGGTTCAAGTGCAAATCTTCCAGCACCTCTTTTGCGCTAATGATATCGTCGGCTGCGAAGAGGTAACCGGCAAGCACTAATCTGAACTGGAGCACTTCCGGGAAACGTTCGACGGCATCGTAGAGAATGGCGATGGCTTGTTCTAGGAGGTCCAATTCTATTAAACACTCCACGAAATCCAAGACATCCTCCGACCCGTAAGCTTCGTCTAACCAGACCTTTTTGTAATCCTTGACCGCTTCGGCATAGCGCTCTAATTCCATGAGCACACTCGCACGCTCCAAATGGACATCGTCCATATCTGGTTCAAGTGCGATGGCCTTGTTGAATTCACGCAAGGCCTCATTGGGGCTGCCTAGTTCAGCTTCGAGCAAGCCGATGCGGAAATGCACGTAGCCGCTGGGCAAGTCTTCGTTGACGCTTTGCTTGTAGGCCGTGAGCGCGTTGATATATTCTTCGTTGCGCTCGTGGATTCGACCAATCTCGAAGTAGGCGGCGTGGAAGGTTTCATCTGCGGTGATGGCCCATTGGAACATTTCCAAGGCTTGGGCTTCGTTGTCCTTGCGCAATTGGAAAGCGCCAAGCTGGTACCACAATAATGAGTTGTAAGGTTCTTTTTGCGTGAAGCTTTCAAACAAGGCGATGGCACGGTCGTATTCGTTGGTGAAGTCGAGGCACATGGCTAATTGGTACAATGCACCTTCGTCCAAATCTTCCTCCTCTAATCGGCACCAACGCACTAAAATATTGATCGCACGTGGGTAGTCGCCCTGGCTCAAATGCGTGTCGGCGATCATCTGCAACACCTCCACGGGATCGTCGGAACCGGCCAAGGCCTCGTCCAATAATTGTAATCCCTTTTGTGTATTGCCGCGGTGCATTAAGATCGTGGCGCGTGCGATGAGCAATTCCGTGGAACGCATATTCAATCCTTCTAAGTGATTCAGTTTCGCCTCAGCTCGAGTATAATCTTTCATCGCAATGTCCAATTGTACCTCCTTAATCTTGAAGGTAAAGGCCAAAGGATGAATGGCTTGAGCGATTTCTAATGCGTTCTTGGTTTGCTCAAAAGACCCCGTGTCTAGGTAATAGTCTAGAATGAGTTCTAAATCTTCAACATCGAAATAGGGTTGTCTCCCTTCGCTGATCGCGTTTTCGAATGCATGTACTAATGTCAAGGTCTCGTGGTCCTCAAATCGCATAGTAGAAAGATAAGTGCTTTGGGCATCGGGAGAAAGGGGCAGGGCGTCTCAGAGACTTGAAGTTTTCACTCTGTTATTAACAATTAAGCAATTCTAATGCCATAGGTTGTGCACGGTATTCTTTGCGGTTATCTTAGCCAAAAACATTCCAAACCTGCATGACACTGATCAAATCCATTTCAGGAATTCGCGGTACCATCGGCGGTGCCCCTGGCGATAATTTAACACCTGTTGATGCGGTAAAGTTTGCCGCTGGCTACGGCAGCTGGCTCAAAACGCGAACGTCGAATCCGACGGTGGTGATTGGCCGTGATGCGCGTCCTTCCGGGCCGATGCTGGAACAATTGGTCATTAGCACCTTGCAGGGTTTGGGCATTGATGTGATCAACGCCGGTTTGAGCACCACTCCGACCGTAGAAATGCTCGTGCCACGGTATGCGGCGGCGGGTGGCATTATCCTCACTGCCTCGCATAATCCGGAGCAATGGAATGCACTGAAACTCTTGAACGAAAAAGGTGAATTTGTTTCTGGTGATGATGGCGCTGAAATTTTACGCTTGGCAGAAAGCACGGATTTGGATTTCGCTGAGGTAGGCGATCTCGGTACACTCACAACTTGTGAGGACGGTATGAATTGGCATATTGACCAAGTCTTGGCTTTGCCTTCTGTCGACGTCGCAGCGGTGCAAGCGGCAGGCTTTAAGGTCGCCATTGATGCGGTGCACAGCTCCGGAAGTGTTGCCATTCCTATGCTGCTCGATACATTGAGCGTAGCATACCACAACCTTTATCCTGAACCGCATGGTAGATTTCCTCACAATCCTGAGCCCTTGGAGAAGCATTTGGGTGCCATTATCGATGAGGTGAGCAATGGCTCTTATGATCTTGGCATCGTAGTGGATCCGGATGTGGACCGCTTGGCCTTTATCGATGAAAAAGGTGCCATGTTTGGCGAAGAATATACCTTGGTTTTAGTGGCCGATTATTTGCTTTCACTCACACCCGGGCATGTGGTCAGTAATATGAGCTCCTCGAAGGCCCTTCGCGATTTAGCGGAGTCAAAGGGGTCGACTTACAGCCCTTCTGCCGTAGGTGAGGTCAATGTAGTGAACGAAATGAAGGCCAAAAACGCCGTGCTCGGCGGGGAAGGCAATGGAGGAATCATCCTGCCAGAATTACACTACGGCCGTGATGCCCTCGTCGGCATTGCCCTCGCGTTGACACACTTGGCCAAATCCGGCAAGACCATGAGCGAACTGCGCGCGGGCTATCCTCAGTATTATATGGCCAAACAGAAAATTGAATTGACCCCAGGTTTAGATGTCGATGGCATCCTCGCGACCATCGCTGGACATTATTCGGAAGAAGAATTAAGTACCATTGATGGCGTTAAAATCACTTGGTCCGACCGATGGGTTCATTTGAGAAAATCCAATACAGAGCCTATCATCCGCATTTATACCGAGGCACCCTCTGCCGAAGAAGCCACCACATTGGGCGAGCGCTTCATGAAAGAGATAGAGGAATTAGCGTAAGCCTTATATTTGGGGAACCTAAAAACAGAGCATGGAAGTCATTTTCTTAGATAACGCTGCCACCACACCATTGGAGCCTCGTGTGAAAGATGAGATGGTGCGCATGATGGAGAATTTTGGTAATCCTTCAAGTACACATATTAGCGGCCGTGGCGCCAAAGTAGAGGTGGAGGTAGTGCGTAAGCGCATTGCACAGCGACTTGAAGCGGAGCCCGGTGAAATCTTCTTTACTTCTGGAGGAACGGAGGCCGACAACATGGCGTTGTTCTGTAGTGTTCGCGATTTAGGCGTGAAGCGAATCATCACCACCACCATCGAACACCATGCTGTAGGTCATCCTGTGGAGTTTATGGTGGAGCGCGGGGAAGTGGAAGCTGCCTATTTGAGCGTAAATGAATTTGGAGATATTGATTTAGCGGAGCTTGAAGCGCTCCTAAAGGATGGACCCAAGACGTTGGTGAGCTTGATGTTCGCCAATAATGAAATAGGCAACTTGAATCCTGTCAAGGAAATTAGTGCACTGTGCAAGACTCATGGCGCATTGTTCCATTCCGATACCGTTCAGGCGATGGGGCATTTACCGATCAGCGTGAAAGAGGTAGGGTATGACTTTTTAACCTGCTCAGCACATAAGATACACGGTCCAAAGGGCGTAGGTTTTGCCTATGTGCGCAGCGGATTGAAGATAAAACCACTGATCCAAGGCGGTGCCCAGGAGCGCAACATGCGCGCAGGGACAGAAAATACCATCGGTATTGTTGCTTTGGGTAAGGCTTTTGAGATTGCCACCACAGAGATGGCCGAGGATCAAAAGAAAGTGGAGGCGTTGAAGCAACGCGTGATTGACGGTGTGAAGCGCATCGTCCCTAATGCGAAGTTCTTTGGACGCAGTGCAGAAATGGACAAAAGCCTATATACCGTTTTGAGTATAGCCTTCCCGAAATCTGCGAACGATATGCTCACGTTCTCTTTTGATATGAAAGGCATCAATGTCAGCGGTGGCTCGGCCTGTACGAGCGGTTCTAACCAAGGCAGCCATGTCATTCGCGCGTTGGGAGATTGGACGTCGAACTACCAGCCGGTACGCGTCTCTTTCAGCAAATTCAATACGGAAGATTGTGTTGATGCGTTCCTCAATGTCTTAGAGGAGATCTACGTACCCGCTTAATAGATGATGGTCACGGTGCCCATGCGCACCTCTTTACCACCGGTAAACCTGTAGGTATATACGTCCTGAGGTACGGGCTTTCCTTTGAAGGTGCCGTCCCAGAATTCGTGGAATGGATCTTCGGAGCGGAAGATTTCATTACCCCAGCTGTCCAAGATTATAAAAGTTGGGTTTTCTAAACAACTATTACCGAAGATTTTAAATGAGTCATTCTTACCATCGCCATTCGGCGTGAATGAAGAAGGAATAAAAACTCTCCCATCAATCCTGGTGACATCTGTGGTAAAATCAAATGTGTAATCCCTGTTGCAATTAGTATCGATGATTGTTAGCACTATGCTTTCAGTTCCGCTCTCTGGATATCTGAAATTTGGTATCATTCCAGTGTCCAAGTTTCCGCTAAAATTCCAATAGAACAGCATAGTAGAATCTATATTGGTGTACACAACATCGACCCCACCGTATCGGCAGCTATCTGGGTATACACGAACTGTTGGAATTTCTACATCATCATTAAAAGTGATATTGAAGGATTGCTGAAATTCAGCGCTACAGAAACTGTCGCGCGCAGTAACGGTTGCAGTGTAGGTTGCAAACGCTGGATAATTGTGAGAAATAATAGAATCCACGGTTGTTAAGCTGGTCCCATCACCAAAGTCCCAAATAAAATAATCAGCATCTATTCTGTTGTTTTTCCATTCAACTTCTTTGAATAAATCACAACTAGAATATTTGGGGAACCAATTCGAAGTTGGGAAATCGGCACTATCATGAATGATATCAAAATATATTGTATCGTATCTATCGCATACTGTGTCTATCGCTACAAACATCACATTATAAGTTCCAAGTGATTGAAATGACGCTATTGGATTAGTTGAAGTTGAGGTAATTCCTTGACCAAAATCCCAATAATATGCATTCGCATTAATACTCAAATCACCCAAGAATTGTAATGTGAGAGTTTCACATGAAGTATCAGGCAATACTCCATTAAATACAACATTATAGCCAGAGTCAGTTGACCAATTAGCTTCAATGCCCGTTTCAAAATCTAATTTGATGACCCCGAGGTTACAATTGCTGCTGTTGTTCGTTTCGCTGAAGGCACCTGGGGTAGTAGGGAGGTCGTCATTACCTCCACAACCGGCACATACGGCTTGGTATATTCTACCACGCTCGTCAAACCTACTAGTGCCCCCATCTACATGCTCTGCGGAGGTAGACCCTCCGAAAAAACTTCCGTATTTGAAAGAGCTGAAGTTCCTTGTCAACACCATAAAGTAGAAATCTGATCCGTTGGTGGAACTTTGTAGGGCGTCCGCACTCACGGGGAGTTGCTCTACCGTTGTGGGGAAATAGCCGTTGTTAGTAACCCCGCCCCAACCGGAGAGTAGGATGTTTAGACAGTCGTCCACGTTGAAGGCTGTAGGTACGAGATTCAAGCTCCCTGACGGCGATCCAAAGGCTGTGGAGGCCTGGCTAGAAGTTAGGTCGTTGCTGATCTTGTGAATGAACTGCTTGCGGTATTGAGGGGTACCCCAGGCACCGGTAGTGATGGGGTAGTTGCCTAAGGTTTGGCCGAAGGTATATACGTTGCCCAATTTGTCGACGTCCAGGATGAAGCTCTGGTCGTATTGTGAGGTCCCTACATAGGTGCTTTGCAATAAGGCACCGGTAGAGGCATTGAACTTGGCCACATAGCCGTCTGTATTACCTCCATAGGAACTTTTAAATCCGCCGCTTGTGGAAGGGAGGTTTCCGCCTTCGGTCCCACCAGTAATGAAAATAGCGCCATTGTGGTATTTGAGGCTGTATCCAGCGTCATTACTGGTGCTGCCGTAATAATTGGACCATAATAAAGAGGTTCCTGAAGCATTCAACTTTAAGACCACGGCATCTTGGCCACCGGCATTCGAACATCGCGTACAGTTCGTTGAAGGGAAATTAGTACTGTTAGTGGAGGCGGTAACATAAATGTTATTGGATTGGTCGACCACGACTTCTCCACGTGCGGCGTCTCCGTAGTTCTCAATAATATTAGTGTTGAGTCCGTCGTTGCCTGTGCCACCGAGATAAGTAGAGCTCAGTATAGCCGTACCTGAGGTATTAAATCTAGTGACGAAAAGGTCCGATTTTTTGAATTCATAACCGTTAATGGTCACACTATTTCCCCCAGCATTGCTACTTTGAATTGGGTTTTGAGTGGGGAAGTTTGTACTTCCAGTTGTGCCCATTACGATGAGTTGATTATTGCTATTGACAACCATACTATGCGGTTGATCTGGTGCCGTTCCACCCAAATAGGTAGCGTATAGCATGGTTGAGCCTTGCGGCTCGAAAACTGTTATGGTTACGTCTGGGTAATACCCGATATTTGGACCTGGTGGATCATTGTAGGTGGTTTGGAACGCTCCAATGGAGGCAACATAACCAGTAGCAAAGGCCACACCCGCCCCGTATAATCGTCCTGCATCATCGTAGGTGGCAGAGAACCCCCAGTTATCGGTCAAGGAACCACTAAAGGAGGTGAATATGAGTTGCGGATCGATGACTAATGAATCCAAATCCATGGCTTCATCTTCCGCGGCAAAGCCTATTTCCTGGTCTATTAAAGTGTACCAACAATCGAAATCTATACGCTCACCATTTTTCCAACCCCACGCCACGGGTGTGCTTTCCATGAACTCACCGACCGAGGTTTGGATTTGTAGACTGCCCTCAGGGTTTAATTGGATTCTGGTGGCGCCGTCGTACGTCCATTTAATCTGAGAAAGCACCTCAGGGTCTCGCAACTGCCAATCGTACTTCAGGTGGCTGTCTTTAGCGTAAAATTTAAGTGTAGTGGAAGGGTAGAGGTCCTCATAGACCAATACATCGTGCGGTCGAACGCCACCTTTCCAACGGCTTTGATCCTCGCCTAAGAAGTAATTGTGATAATATCCCGTTTCTTGTGCACCGCGACTTTCCGAGGGCTCGGCATCAATAAAGGACATACGAACCGCGTGTGTACGCAGCGGATCCACCGGCAAGCTCAAGCCCGCCTCGTGCATGTGGTGACCTCGTAAGTCCTCGATTTGCCCCGCATCGCGCAGCACCATTTGCACAGATCCTGGCTCGAAAAACAGAGCTCCATATTTCAAGGGAAGCTTGTACTGAAACTCACCGTCCCATTGCCCCTGATTTGGGACAAAAATCGCCTCTTGTCCTTGCAGTGTAATTGCGCAGAGCATAAGAAAAGCCAAAAGGGATTGACTGAGTTTCATACTACTAAGTTACAATTCAAAAAGCATGCCTCAATCAAGGCGTCGCGCAAGAATCATTTGTTTCTGAGTGCCCAATTTCATTGCGAAAATCTTCATCTCTCGCCCTTCTTTAATCTTGAGCTTTTTCCGAATCAAATCCGGGTGCTCTGGGAATCCGATGCGCTCAATGGCTGCCCTATCCACAGGGGTTTGAATCTTGTAAGGCTTCGCTATTTCTATAACCTCATAACGTTCATACAGTTCGTTTGGTGCGGGCAAGTGCTCAGAAGTATACATATTGCCAGTGACCAATTTTTTCGCGCCCATCCCGCCAAGGAGCTCCTCATGTCCGCCGCTTTTCGATAGCGCCGGACCGGGTTGGACGAGATAAGTATGTATAAGGTCAGTGTGTGCTACGGCTTGTGCCGAAGGGCTGCTGGTAAACAACTCCGCTTCACGTTCTTCTAGAATGACCGCCGTGTGTATGTTTGCAGCCAAGGCCCAATTCTTTCGTTGTACACAGAGCAATTCTTTACACTCCCCGAGGAATTCTACCACATATATGGCCGCACAATCCTGTAGTTGTTTCAGTTCTTCTACGGAAGCCATAGGGCTGTGTTTCGATATTACTGTATGTGCGCATTCCAGCCATTGTCCTTGCAAGGAAGGGAGGTGCGGTACAGTAAGTTCGATGCTATGGGCTTTGTTGCCACTGGCACGGCGGTCAGGGTCTACGTAAAGGGTGAGTTCCTCAGGACCAATGCTCAAGGTCTGTTTCCAGACTTCAATAGCTGTGAAAAGTTCTTCTGCGGGTGCACTGGACACCTTAGCGGTTGGAAGGTTGTGCTGGAGTATTTGGGCAAGGTCTGGATTCAATTCATTGGCCCAATGCTCCTTGAGCTCGTGGCGTAGGGAAAGCGCACGGCTGTCTATGCCCATGCCTGCACAGAGGTCTATGGAATAAGGGGTAGTGACCAATGTTGCTTTGAACCACGCCGTCGCATAACTGCTGCTTTGCTCCAGTGGAAGACCGGTGGGGAAGAGCCATTGTTTTTCGAACAAGGGCCCGAATTTTCGTGCATATTTACGTTTGGCCTCTAACTGGCTGATCCAGCTGAAGTAGGGCCGCTCAAGCCCGTGTTTCAGACGTAAATCAGCGATCGAACTTCCTTCATGTTCAGCGATCCATGCCCAGGCAGCCGGGTCGGAAAAATCTTCGGGATGTACCTGTTGCTGGGGTTGCGTCATGGCTACGACCCTTGGTTCAACTCGTCGCGTACCGTATTCATGACCACACGAATGATGCTGTAGGCAGGAACGGCGAAGATCATACCGACAATACCGAGCAAAGTACCAGCGATGGAAATAACAATGAAAATCTCGAGTGGATGTGCCCCAACGCTGTTGCTAAAGATGAACGGTTGGAATACGATGTTATCTAATAATTGGACCACTGCAAATAAACCTACCAAGAGGTAGAGGCCCTGCACCAAATCCGGATCTACGGTAGGATCAGCCGCGCCGAGGGCATATAGCTGTCCCATACTGAGCAAAATCCCGAGCGTCGCACCGATGATAGGTCCTACGTATGGAATGAGGTTGAAAACCGCAGCCGTCAATGCCAAAACGATGGCTCCTTCGACGCCGATCAGGGTCATGCCGATGGAGAGCAAGGTAAAGATGGCAGTGATTTGCAGAAGAATCCCGAAACTGTAACGGGTTACAATTCGCTTGATCTGTGGAACGATAATATCCACTTTATTGTGGTGCTTTTTCGGGGTTATATAATCAATAAAAGTATGGGCCAATTCTTGTTCGCGGATCAAAAAGAAGCTGATGAATGCGATAGAAAACAGCCCAATTATTACGTTACCAATCGATCCCAACACTCCTTGGACTGCACCAGAAATGGCTTCTACGCTGGCAAAGTGTTGAAGACTTTGGTTGATTTTTTGCAATTCCGCCTGGCTATCAATGCCGAGGTTGGCGAGCAAGTTTGAGAATTGGGTCATTTCCTGCTCCAATGTGGTGATGAGCTTATCATAGCGAATGGTGCGCAGGAAGGAGAATTCCTCTAGTACCATTGGCACAAACCACGATACAATAAATGAAAACACCGCTCCGATGGCCAGCATGGTCAGTGTGGCGCTCCCGGTCGGTCCTATGTACTTGCCCAAGGGACTCTTGTCCTGTATTAGTTTGAACAGCGGTCGGCCTAACACGCTGATGTACAATGCGATCAGTGCATATGCCACCACTCCTTGAATCAGGAATAGGGCGTAGATGCCGAGCGCAACAGCGAGCAACTGTAAGGCGGCTTTTGCGATGGGTTGAAGTTGGAATAAACTCATGGCTCAGTGTTTCGTGTTAAGGCCCAATGTAACAAGTTTGCGCCCATTTTTAGTGCTTTTTCGCGAGTCTCTTGATCGTCATTGTGAACTTCCGGGTCTTCCCATCCATCTCCTAAATCTGATTCTAAAGTGAGTACCGCGACTAATTCCCCTTCGAGGAAGTAGCCAAGTGCTTGTGGTGGCTTGGCATCATGTTCGTGAATTTTTGGGAGGCCTTCAGGGAATGCATATGGTCCTTTGAAAATGAAGTAGTCGGTAGAAAGGAGTTGGCCCTGCTGGTCAGGGAAAATCTTGTGCATTTCAGTGCGAGCAAACTCGCCCATGCCGTAGTTGTCATCAATATGCAGAAATCCACCGCGCTCCACGAAGGCTCTGAGGTTTTGAACGTCCATCTCGTCAAAAAAGATACGGCCGTGGCCTGTGGCATGTAGAAACGAGATGCCTGAGGTCAGCACATTTGCTGGAGAAGTATGGTCTTGTACCTGACAAACGCCGTTCAGATTTTCATTGTAGAAAGATGCTAGGTTTTCTAAGGCAGTTGGATTTGCGTACCAATCCCCACCGCCGTTGTATTTCATAACAGCCAATACTTGTCCGGAGCCCGAGTATTGAAGCCCTATGATCGCTAGTAAAATGAGCAGTTTCTTCACTAGGATAAATCTACTGATAATTCTCAAGTTCATTGAACACTTACGCTAACTCATTGTTGGGTTTTCGGTACGAAAGTTGTGATATTTTTATATGTATGAAAAACTCGTGGTTTCACCTAGCCTATTTGGCCATGTTGTTTGTCCTGCAGCCGGCCGCTGCACAGTGTGTAAAGAGCACGCCGTATTCACAGGACTTTGAAGGGACGAATTGGGTTCCTCAAACTAATTGGAGCAATAGTGGTTCCATTCCCAGTTGTTGGACCCGCGTTCAAGTAAGTAACAACTATTTATGGATGGCGGGTCCGCCCTCGTTTGCATCTTTAAATTCAGGTCCTTTCGATGACCATACTCCTGGGAATGGCGGCGGATATGCTGTTGCCGAAGGGTGGTTTACAGGATTTACCAGTCCGAACGCTACGCTCACACATCTTGTCACGCCACCCATAGATCTATCAAACGATACATTACCTAGATTGATTTTCTATTATCACATGTATGGTTCTGATATTGATTTTTTACACGTCGGAGTACGTAAAGTGGGAACCAATACTTGGACGCAAATACATACGGTGAATTCAACGACCGCTTCTAATCAGTTCACCTCATCAAATTCTGAATGGCGCAAGCACGTCGGGAGTTTGAGCAACTGGGCTGGAGATACCATTCAGATTCGTTTTTCAGCGAAACGTAATGTGAATTTTTCTTGGTGGACCAATTCTCGTATTTCTATTGACGATATCCTAGTGGAAGAAACTCCTTCCTGCGATTTGCCTTTTGCCTTAGTCCAATCTAACGTGGTGGCTACATCTGCACAAATTAATTGGTCCTCACTTAATACATCACCGCTGGCCTATCAAGTTCAGTACAAACAGGGAAATACGACTCCGGCAGGGGGAACGATTATTACTTCATCCATCAAGCCAACGACTATATCAGGGCTTAATCCTAATACAACATACGCGGTACGTGCTCGTGAAATTTGTTCGGCTGGAGACACCTCCGGCTGGTCAAACTTTGCGGTATTCACCACGCAATGTTCCTTCTACATTGCGCCATTTGAAGAAGGTTTTGAGGCCAATTCTTGGGATCCAGCTGGAACTTGGAACGTTCAAGGAGATTTAGACCAGTGTTGGTTGGATCAGGGTTCAAGTACACAGTTTTGGACGCCTGGGCCACCAGCATTTAATTGGACCCAAACCGGACCATCAGGTGATCATACCACCGGGAATGGCCAGTATATGTACAATCAGGTCACCTCCTCCTTTGTTTCTGGAACGAACCCTCGTTTGATTTCGCCATGGATTAATCTCGATACGCTCTCTAGTCCAGAGCTTTCGTTCTGGTACCATGGCTATGGTATTAGCATGGGAGATTTTGATGTATATGTTCAGCCTCTAGGCGGTACTTGGTCTGCCCTATGGGATACGAGTGGTACCACGCATGGTGGTCAAAATGCTGCGTGGTCTGAGAAAATCATTTCGCTTTCTTCTTATGCCGGGGATACGGTGCGCATACGTTTTGACTATACCAATAGCAGCAACTCGTTATATACGCAATTCGCCATTGACGATGTGAAAATTGACAATGCGCCGAGCTGTCCGAAGCCCTACAATACCACTGTAACAGCGGTAGGTGTTCAAGTTGCCCAATTAGATTGGAGCAGTGGTGGCGCTTCGAATCACCAGATCCGATACCGCGAAGTGGGTACTTCAAGTTGGAGCTGGACTACGGCAAATACTAGTAATAAAGGGATTCCAATGCTATCGCCTCAAACCACTTACGAATGGTTTGTGCGCGATTCATGTGGGACTGGAGATGTTAGTGAATGGGTATTGGGACCCCGCTTTAGGACGAACTGTTCAATATATACTGCACCTTTCACAGAAACTTTCTCTGATCAGGATACTTGGGTAGGACCAGGTTGGCCAGATCAAAATGGAGATATCGACGAGTGCTGGTCCCGAAACGACACTACAGATTATTTCTGGACCGGTGGGGGAAGTGTGGCGCACTACTTCAACACAGGCCCTTCTGGAGATCATACCTCTGGAAACGGTGGGTATGTCTTTGCACGCAGTGGGACGCCGTTTACTTCGACTGCAGATACCGAGCTTAGAACACCGCTTATTGACTTAGACACGTTGCAGAGTCCGCAGCTGACGTTCTGGTACCACATGTACGGCTCGCACATCGATAAGTTTAGAGTATTTATCAAGCCATTGGGATCGACTGCTTCTACGTTGTTGACCATCATAGGCCAACAGCAAAGCTCAAGCAATGCGAACTGGACCAAGGCTAATATTAATTTGGCGGCCTATCAAGGAGATACCGTTCAAATCATATTCAAGGCCTTTAAAACAGGTACGGCGACTACCTTCCAGGCGGCCATCTCCTTGGATGATGTTAAGATTGACGAGCCGACCACTTGTCCTACACCGACCTTGGCGGCCAACAACATCTCCTATAACAGCGCCGATATTTCTTGGAACGGCTATGCTGCTACTTCCGCGTTGGAATACGGTGTGACAGGATATACTTTAGGAAATGGAACGCGCGTCACAGCGACGAATAGGGCATATGGCCTAACAGGCTTGCTACCCAATACTTCATATACGGTTTGGGTGAAAGATACCTGTACTGCAACGCTGACCAGTATTTGGGAGGATATCACCTTTACGACCTTGCCGTGTCCCCCTATCTCCGCTTCGGGTGGTACCAGCGTCAATGGAACGAGTGTAACCGCCTCCAACATGACCACGGCTGCAGATTCTGTGCTGTGGTATTGGGGAGACGGTACTTCTGATACGGGGAATGTAGTCTCACATAATTACACTTCACCTTTTGGTATGTTTAACATCTACCAAGTAGTGTTCAACACTTGTGGAAGTTCGGATTCTGTGCTTCATGCCGTTGCTGTGTGTGATACCATGCAGATAACCACCGGGTATACAGTTAATGGATTATCGGCAACCTTTACTACGACGGGGTCTCAAGGAACAGGATTGTCCTACGCTTGGGACTTTGGTGATGGTAATTCAGGGACGGGAAGCAGTGCCACGCATACTTATGCAAGCGCGGGCAGCTACTCAGTCATTTGTACCGCGACCTCTTACTGTGGCCAGACCATGTCGGATACCATCCTGCTTGAGATTTGTAATCCAGTGAACTTGAGCTTCTCCGAAACCGCGAGTGGAAATAACTTCAGTTTCGTAGCGACGCCATCGAATTTGGTCAGCTATGCTTGGGACTTTGGGGATAGCTTCTTCGGATCAGGTGCCTCGGTGAACCATACGTATTTGTCTAACGGATCGTATACCGTGGTACTCACCGCTACAGATTCTTGTGGCAATCAGCATACTTTCTCGAAGGATGTGGCTACTTGTGATGTGCCGCAAGGCGATTTCAGCTTTAATATTGTTTCTACGGGCGGTAATGGTATGGTGGTGAATTTCTTCGCTTCCGCCACGGACGCTACGCAATACCATTGGTACTGGGGTGATGGAACTAACGACAAAGGGAACACGCCAAATGCCCAGCATACCTATGGGGTAATTACTCTGAGTTACACGGTGAATTTATTCTTGATCAATGATTGTGGCGATTCAACCTTGGTGACGCACAGCCTTACTGAGGCTGGTATTGCCGATGTGGAGCGCCTTGCGAAAATATATCCGAACCCTACACAAGGCGAACTCAATATTGTCTTTGATCAGCCGGTAGTAGGGACGTTGTATTATTACGCTGCCACAGGTGCCTTGTTGGGCCAGATGGAAGTGAATCATGAAAGTTCACTCATGCTGGATCTGAGTGCTCTGCCGAGCGGAACTTATTGGTTGCGTTGGCAAGGGGAGGAGGCACAGTGGAATCAAAGTATCGTTAAGCCTTAATCCGTACGAGTCGGTGCTTATATTTGTGGTCTATCACTCTTTTGGGTAGCCCCCACGAATATGAAACAATTGACCAAAATCTTAGTCGCTAACCGAGGTGAAATCGCCTTGCGTGTGATGCGTAGTGCCCGTGAAATGGGCATTAAAACAGTAGCCGTTTATTCTGAAGTTGACCGTCGCGCGCCGCATGTATTGTTTGCGGATGAAGCAGTTTGCGTAGGTCCAGCACCGTCATCGGAGAGTTATTTGAGAGGTTCGGAGATTGTGCGCGTTGCAAAGGAATTGGGCGTGGATGGTATCCATCCGGGATATGGTTTCTTGAGTGAAAATGCAGCTTTTGCTGCTGAGGTAGAGGCGGCAGGAATGACCTTTATTGGTCCGCGTACACATGCCATCGAGATCATGGGCGATAAGCTCAGCGCGAAGGATGCGGTCAAGGATTTTGAGGTGCCGTTGGTCCCCGGTTCGGAAGGCGAGGTGCAGGATGTGCAAGAAGCGTTGGCCATTGCAGAGTCCATAGGCTTCCCAGTGATGATTAAGGCCAGCGCCGGTGGTGGTGGCAAGGGAATGCGCATCGTACATGAGGCAGCCGAATTTGAGTCGCAGATGAAGCGCGCTATCAGTGAGGCCACCAATAGCTTCGGCAATGGAGCGGTCTTCGTTGAGAAATATATTCAGAACCCACGCCATATTGAAATTCAGGTCTTGGCGGATGAGCACGGCAATGTGGTGCATTTGTTTGAGCGTGAATGTTCCATTCAACGTCGCCACCAAAAGGTCATTGAGGAAGCGCCATCGGTCGTGTTGACTCCGGAATTGCGAGCGGCCATGGGATCAGCGGCAGTGAATGTGGCTAAGGCCTGTGATTACCGCGGTGCAGGAACCGTAGAGTTCATTTTTGAGCCGGGTGGAACGTTCTACTTCTTGGAAATGAATACGCGATTGCAGGTGGAGCACCCGGTGACGGAACAAATCACGGGTGTGGATCTAGTCAAGGCCCAAATCCGTGTGGCACAGGGTGAAAAGCTCTGGTTCTCACAGGAAGATTTGAAGATACAAGGACATGCGCTGGAAGTGCGTGTATATGCTGAGAATGCTGCGGAGAACTTCATGCCGGCCACTGGTACGTTGCGTGAATACAAGCGACCGCAGGGATTGGGCATTCGCGTGGATGACGGTCTTGAAGAAGGCATGGAGGTCAGTATTTATTACGATCCCATGATTGCTAAGCTCATCACTTTTGGAGTGGATCGTACCGAAGCCATTGCCCGTATGAAGCGCGCAATCAGTGAATATAGAATTGCTGGAGTGCAGACCACCTTGGATTTCGCGGATTACGTCATGGATCACGAGGCCTTCATTAGTGGGGATTTTGATACCCATTTCGTAGAGAAATACTTTACGCCGGACGTGTTGCAAGGAGATGATGCAGCCGTGGAATCCATTGGAGCTATGGCCTTGGCAAGTTTGTTGCAAGAGCAAAAAGGTCATCAAAAGATTCAAAAAAATGGAACGACCAGTCGCTGGAAGGCGAATCGTACTTAGTCTGATCATTTGGGCGATGGGGTGGAACCTGCAGGCGCAGGTCGATACCTTATCTCGCGTGGAAGATGCTAGTAGTCCTTTAGTGGGCCAATTAGTAATAGATGGCGATACCATTCCTTGGACCGTATTGGACGAGATCTTGTTCGTTCCCGCGCCGACACTCAACGATTTTCAGGCGCGTCGACAATATTACATGCTGATGAAGAAGGTGAAACGCGTGTACCCGTACGTGCGGGAGGCCGCGTTGCGTATGGACAGTGTGAATATGAAGCTCGAAGGGATTGAGGGACGCCGCAAACGCAAGAAGTACGTGAAGGAATACCAAGACTTTTTGGAGGAACGCTTCGAGCCTGAGCTGCGTCGATTGACAAGAAGCGAGGGTCAGATCTTGAGTAAGCTCATCTATCGGGAGACGGGTACCAGTGTTTACGATATTATCAAGACCTATAGAAATGGGTTTTCGGCCCGATTCTGGTCGCTCACCGCGTGGTGGTACGACATCGATTTAAAAAAGCCTTACGATCCTGTGGAGGATGCTGAGGATAAGTTGATTGAGAATATTCTGGTACGGAAGTTCATTGCGGGGGAATTGGTCCCAGCAAGAGAAGAAGAGCGTCTCATGTATCAGGGTAAATAATTGCTGAGCGCATCAACTACGCGCGCATTTTCCTAAATTTCGTTTGTGAAACTCGAACGCGCACTATCAATTATCGGTTTGGACCGGCTGCCCAAGGATGAGGCGGAGCTCAATGCTGTGTACAGGGAGTTGGCCAAGAAGCTGCACCCGGATGCGGGAGGGAGTGAGGCTGCCTTTCAGGAATTGGGCGAAGCGGTTGAGTATCTCAAAAGAGCGCTCCTGTTGTTGAACCAGCGCGTTCAAACCAAAACACGTACCGAAGATGCCTTGGCGAGGAAGCGGGCCATTTTGCGGGAGCAAATGCTGCGCCGCAGGGCAGAAGAGGATAGATTGCGCAATCAGCAAGCTCAAAAGTGGACCATTGGACTCGTTGTAGTGCTCGCAGTAGCAGGCTTGTGGTTCATGGCCCAGCCGAAGATCAACCATTGGATGATTGAGCGCAATAGGGTAGAGCGTATGGCCGAAGTCATCAGGTTGGACAACCAACGCACCTACACCATTGAGTGGACCTACAATGGCAAGAGATTCGAGAAGGACATCAATGGCCGATTCATCGACGGCTCCTGGATTGTTGGACCTGCGGGAATGCCCATGCTCCCGGGTGCGAAGTTTGTGGTGGCCTTCAACGCCGAGAATCCGAACTATTACGAGCTTCTTGATCAGTACATACATACGGAAACCGCCGAGATCTATTTTGCGATGACTAAGCAGACCTTGGCAAATTACATGGGGACCCTAGACGGTGATCCGGACGTGGTTTGCCTGTACTGGGCGCTGTTGGACGAATACGGCGTGGACGGCATTGCTCATTTGCATTTTAGGGAGTTGCCCATGCGGAAGAATTGGTCCCATAATGAACGTACCTTCAATGCCTTAGCCGAATCTTCGCGGTTTAAAGAATTGTATAGAAGTTGTCGATTGCCATAGCGGCAAAGCCATCATTATGCGGTATTTTTGTCCAGTAACCAACGTTAATCCGCATTTATGAAGCCTTCTATAGCGAAAGGGACCAGAGATTTTTCAGCCGCTGAAGTACAGAAACGTCAACATATCATGAATGTGTTGCGCGAAGCGTTTGAATTGCGTGGTTTCGATCCTATTGAAACGCCGTCGTTCGAGAATCTCGACACGTTAACGGGGAAATATGGCGAGGAAGGGGACCGTTTGATTTTTAAAATCCTCCGCTCCGGAGATTTTACTTCAAAAATTGACGACGGAGCTTGGGCAGGTAAAGACCCGAAAACACTGGGGGCAAAGGTGGCGGATAAGGCCTTGCGTTACGATTTGACAGTGCCTTTTGCGCGTTACGTGGTGCAGCACCAAAATGAGATTGCCTTTCCGTTCAAGCGCTACCAAATGCAGCCGGTTTGGCGTGCAGACCGCCCACAAAAGGGGAGATTCCGCGAGTTTTACCAGTGCGATGCCGATGTAGTAGGCTCTGATAGCCTGTGGCAAGAGGTAGAGCTCGTACACTTGTACGATGCGGCGTTCACAAAATTGGGTTTGCCGACGACCATCAAAATCAACAACCGCAAAATATTGGCTGGAATGGCCGAGGTTCTGGGGATAAAGGACCAATTCATTTCCTTCACCGTAGCCATCGATAAACTTGATAAAGTAGGTCCTCAAGGCGTGCTTGATGAGATGACAAATCAGGGCATTAGCGGTGAGACGGTGACTCGTTTTGGGCAGTGGCTCGAGGCGGGGATGACGTTGGATGCGCTCAAGGAAGTCTTGGCGGAATCTGAAGAAGGTCAGCTCGGATTGGAAGAATTGGAATTTGTTTTAACTAACTCAAAATCAGGTGTTCAATCGTCTAAGGTTGAATTTGATTTTACCCTAGCACGTGGTTTGAATTACTACACCGGAACCATCTTCGAGGTGGCGGCGGAAGGAGTGGCCATGGGCAGTGTAGGCGGCGGCGGTCGCTATGCAGATTTGACAAGCATTTTCGGACTGAAGAACACCTCAGGGGTTGGCATCAGTTTTGGTTTAGACCGCATCTATTTGTGCCTAGAAGAATTGGGTTTGTTCCCGACCGAGGTGAGTACACGTCCTGCCATCCTGTTCGCAAATTTCGGGGAGGCAGAAGCAGTGTCGGCCTATCAATGGGTCACCAAGCTGGTGGGCCAAGGCGTTCGTGCTGAACTATATCCAGATGCGTCCAAGCTGAAGAAGCAGTTTGATTTTGCCGATAAAAAAGGCATCGTTCATATGGCTATGGTGGGCACGAATGAAATGGGCGCGGCGGCTATTCCTGTGAAGGATCTCAGTACTGGCGAGCAAGAAGTGATGACCTTGGAGCAAATCGTTGCGCTGCTAGGCTAGTCCGGCAATTTTTTTCCAAAGTTTTGGGTCGTTGTGCTCTGGTTTCATCAGTACACTGCGTACGACTACGAGTTCGTCTTGGTCCCATTCCATAGGCCATGGGCATTGAGCTGGGGCCAATTTAAATAGTGCCAAATGCACCCCCGCCCGAGCCTGATCCTGAAAAAACTCCCTATTCCACGCGCTCACTTCTGAGGCCTTCAACCCCTTTTTACTGAACACGCAGATATCTAGTGCGGGGTCCATCACCCAATATCCTTCGTCCTCCAATAATTGGGTCAAGCCGCGTGCGGCGGCGAGGCTATGTTCCAGGCGCTCAGCGAACTCACCGCCCTTCTCCAATGGGAATTTCTGTAATGTGGCCCACAGCGCCGCCGCTGCTGCACCCGGTCTAGAACACTCCAAGGTAATCTCGCCCAAATGGAGCTGGTCCGAGGTGAAATACGTGTACGGGCTGTCGTGCTTGTAAAACTTACCCTCTTTCGGGTTCTTGAACAACACGGCACCACAACCATAGGGCTGCAGTCCGTGCTTGTGGGGATCAATAACCACTGAATCCGCCCGACCCAACGCTGCAAAGGCCGCCTCATCACCAGCCTCATTCAACGCACAAAGCTTGAAATACCCTCCGTACGCAGCATCGGCATGGACGCGGGCGCCATAGACTCCGGCCAACTCCAGAATATCATGCAGCGGGTCAACGGCGCCCATACCCGTCGTTCCCATCGTAGCGACAATGGTGGCTGTGCGGCCTGCGGCCGCGAGTGTCTTCAAGGCTTGCTCGAGCTGGCTGAGATCCATACGGCCATGTTCATCGGCGCCGATGGCGCCGAATTCCATCCCCAACACCTCACTCATGCGCTGATGCGTGTAGTGACTTTGGGCGGAGGCGAGGACCTTGGTAGTGGGCTGGTTTTGGCGGGCAACCCAGAGCGCCTCGAGGTTTGCGACGGTGCCGCCGGAGGTGAGGTGGCCCAAGGGTTGATCGTAGCCGATCATCGTCCCAAGGGCTTGTATACATTCTAGTTCGAGGGCAGAAGTGGCTCTACCGCCGTCAAGGGCATGGTTGTTTGGATTGATGAAACTCGTCATCCAATGCGCCGCTTGGGCCAAATGGTGCGGCGGTTTGATCATCTGACCGGCATATTCAGGGGCCGCATAAGGATAGTTGTCCTGCAGCTTCTGTGCTAAGGCGTCCAAGATTTCCCTGTCCCGGGCATCGAGGTCTAAGGGATCAAATTGTAATGTGGTGAGAAAGTTCCAATCCATGGTTGGAAATTACATCAATCCAGCCAAGTATTGACATATTCTCCTTGCGGATCGTAGCGCTCCGCTTGGAAGGCTGTATTGAACTTTCGGAATGGACGAGGATCATTGCCCACGCCCGCGATGTAGAGCCAATTCCCGTAATTCGACGCGGGGTCATGATCGACCAACATGGCCTCAAACCATGCAGCCCCATAGCGCCAGTCTAGGTGCAGGTCGTGAACCAAATAGGAGGCCACATTCTGGCGACCTCTATTGCTCATAAACCCTGTCGCCGCCAATTCTCTCATGTTGGCATCCACCAACGGATCCCCCGTGGTGCCGTTTTTCCACACCTCGAAATGCTTGTTGCGGAAGTTCTTCTTTGGCTTGGCCGGTTGAAGCCCGCCCTGCAAGAACAAATCCCGGCCATGTTTGAGCGAAATCCACTGGAAATACTCACGCCACAACAGCTCGAAGTACAGCCAATAGGTGCTCTCGTTGGAGGTGATTTGGTGCTCGAATCGCTTGATTTCGGCATAGATCTCTCTCGCGGAAATAGAGCCCAAGGCCAAGAATGCCGAAAACTTTGAGCTGAAATCCGTCCCCAACATGCCGTTGCGCGTTTCCTTATACGTCGTGATGTGTTCGGTATCCCAGAGGTAATGATCTAAACGGTCCCAAGCTGCTCTTATTCCGCCTTGAAATGGATGAGCACTGCGCTCGTCCATAGATGCATGTACCGTAGGCGTCCACGGTGCGGATTTTACGGGACAAGAAGTGAGGGTGGGTTCGGGTAGCACCGCTGCCGGCTCCGAATATTTTTCCAGCTTTTTGCGGAAGGGGGTGAAGGATTGAGGTAAATCGGCCAATTCAAAAGGCAATTGGTGCTGCTCAAAAAGCGTGCGTTCCTCAAACCAATTCGTTTCAATGTTTCGCTCTGCCGCCCACTGATCTATTGCCAATTCTTCCATTTGCTCGTTGTATGCCGGCTCCGTCGGGCCGACAATAGCATCTACCTCATACATGGCGGCCAATGCACAGAGGCGCTCCACTATGGTGCCCTCATTCTCGTCCACCAACAGGCTGCTGCCGTGTACTTTGATGAGTTGACTCAGGGAGGCCACGCTTTGCGCCACAAACGTTTGCTTGTGTTCGCCCCATGGGAAATTGCCGGAGGGGTGCTCCGCATTTTGGGTGGGGTACAAATAGACTGGAATGACCTGATCGTAGTGCTGATAGGCGTGGTAGACCGGAAGATTATCGCTCAGTCTGAGGTTATTTCGGAACCAGAGGAGACAAGTTTTCATAGGAGGTTAGAGGTTTTCCAAATGATCATGAATCCACCGTGCGCGCTCGCGAAGAGCGACTTTGTCGGCATCTTTCATCTTGTTTAATGTCATATAAACCATTCCAATGCGTGGATTGTTCCCTAATTGGCCCTCATTTCTTTCATAAAAATCCCAGTAGAGGGCGTTGAACGGGCAACTGTTCTTCTCTGCACGGGTTTTTCGGTCGTACGGACAGTGCGCGCAGTAATCGCTCATCTTATGGATGTAGTTCGCGGAACTTACATAAGGTTTGGTCGCAATCCATCCCCCGTCCGCAAACTGACTCATCCCCCGAGTATTGGTGATTTCAACCCATTGGAACGCATCGATATAAATGCCTAAGTACCATCGGTCTACCTCACTAGGATTAATTCCAGCCAAGAGCATAAAATTCCCGGTGATCATTAACCGCTGAATGTGGTGGGCATAGGCGTGGTCTAAGCTTTGGCCTATGCTTTGCTTCATACATTCCATCTTGGCCTTGCCTGTCCAAAACCAAGAGGGCAGCGGTGCGTTGTGGTTGAAATAGTTCAAATCCTCATAGTCCGGCATGGCCATCCAATAGGCTCCACGCATGAATTCCCGCCAGCCCAAAATTTGACGTATGAATCCTTCCGCCGCATTGATGGATACTTCCTCGCGCTCATGGTAGGCGCGCTCGACTTCTTGACATACCCAAAGCGGATCAATCATCTTCGTGTTGAGGGCAAAGGAGATCCGACTGTGGTACATGGCCCACTGATTGCGGGCCATGGCATCCTGAAAATCTCCAAAGAACGGCAGGTCGTGCTCGAGCCAATAGTGGAAGATGTCCTTGGCTTGTTCTGGTGTGGTAGGCCAATAGAAATGGTTGGGGTTGCCTAGGGAGCCTATGGTAGGGATGTTCGCTTGTTGGATCTCCTCGACAATAGCACTCACATCTGTATCGGGGAAGTACCTTGGCGGGATGCTGTGTCCCTTTGGAAGGGCTTTGCGGTTACTCGCGTCGTAATTCCATTTGCCTCCTATGGGTTGGGCGCCTTGCATGAATATACCCGTGGATTTGCGCATTCTGCGGTAGAAGCTTTCCATGAGGAGAGTCTTTTTGCCGGAGAATTGGACCTTAAAATCTTCAACATCTGCGATGAAATGCTCGCTACTGTATACCTCGATTTGGAGTCTATGTTCCCTTAAGCCGAGCAAGTGCTCTTGCACTCTGTATTCATCTGGTTGTTGAATTTCGATGCGTTGGGTGCCATGTTCGGCACACAGCTTTTGTAGGTTTTCCCCTAAGGACGGTAGGGTTTGGCCTATGCTGCCGTAATGCACCTTGTGGCCTTGTACATGTAATGCGGATGCAAAAGCGCGCATTCCTGCGAAAATTCCCACGACCTTCTGAATGTGGTGTGGAGCGTAGGTGGCCTCATCGTAGCATTCGAAAAAAGCATAGGTAATGTCGTCGGACTGTTCCGAGAACCAGGTATGGTATCTGTTGAGTTGATCGCCTAGAATGAGCCGAACCATGGGGGAGGGTTTTAGGCATAACCGCTGACGAAGTCGAAAGTTCAGGCAAAAAAAAAGGAGCCAATTTCTTGGCTCCGTACCCCTAACCTAATTCAAAGTTGCCTTTGAATAGTTCTAATATAGAAAGATTTTACTTCCCCACTCGCTATCGGTCTAATTTGAGACACGAAAAATCCGAAATCCCAAGAAATTAAGTGTAAATACTCATGAAATTGGGCCCAAATCCACCCAAATCGATTACAGGTATATCTTGAAGCTTTCCAGCACAGCGTCCAAACAACGCTGTCTGTCCAAAGAGAAAGAGTCCATCGGACAGGGCATTTGAAGTTCCAAAAACAGTCCGTTGCTCAAGGTGTCGCGCAGCATCAGCTTGTGTGCGATGATATATGGAAAGGGTTCCTGCTCGTAATACCCATAATTGACCAACCAATCTTCTACGGTATCTTTTTTCAAGGTCTTCCAACTATCTCTTCGGGCAAACTGTAGGTTTATGAATTCCTGCGCTTGGGTTTGCTCTTTGACGGAAACGTAAGATCCCACGCGCTTAAAAGGGTGGACCTTGAGCAAAATACTCGCGGCGCTGTCGTCCGTGAATCGCGCAGCTTCGTAATAGTTGAAGTTTTGCTTGCCAAATTCTGGCATGCGCACTTGCCAGTCATAGCCTAATTGGAATGCGAAATCAATGTTCGGCATCGCGTAGTACTGCGCCTGCTCGAAATTGAAGGTATATCGTGCGCTCAAGTCGCAGGATTTTTGTTCTGAGGAAGTTCCACAGCTTACAAGGGCTGTGGCAAACAATATTGATTTTATCTTCGCATTCATAAGTTCATCTGCATGATTCTAGAAAGTATTCTTCATGAGCACTCGCCAGTCCCTTCAAAAGTAATGAAGGACCTCATTGCTGGCGGCACTTTTCTAGAATCAATTGCCAAAGCTCCCTACCATTGGGAAAGCTTTGCCGACCAAGCCCAAGCACAGCAGGGATATTCCTCCGAGACAAGAGAGGTGGTTGCCAATGCATTGGAACGTCAAAATCCGGATCTCAGTGCTTCCGAGGAAGCATCGTTGCTCGCGTTTCGCAATGGTGCGCCGACCATCACCACTGGGCACCAGCTCATGGTTTGTGGCGGAACGGTGTTTTTCGAAGCGAAGGTCTTAGGGGCGGTAGCCTTGGCCAGAGCGGCTTCAAAGGAATTGGGCCGGGAGGTCGTTCCTGTATTTTGGATGGCCAGTGAAGATCATGATTTTGAGGAGATTGCCTCATTTCGAATAGGCGAGGACCAGTTCACTTGGAAGCAGCCAAATGCAAAAGGTCCGGTGGGGTATTTGCCTACCCAAGATTTAGCGGACCAATTATCTTCATGGCTCGAACAAGTGCCGTTGAACGAAGCGCAGAAAAAATTGGTCCAACCTAGACTTAAAGCGTATCGCGAGGGTAAAAATCTTGCAGAAGCAACGCGTCAATGGGTGCGACAGTGGGCTGAGGGATTGGGGCTCCTCGTCTTGGACGGTCAGGATATGGCGCTCAAGGGCCAGGCTGCGCCACTTTGGGACGCCGAGATGGGCGGTCAATATTCCAAGCTCATTCACGCACAGACCGACGCTCTTGTTGCACAAGGGTATAAGGCCCAGGTATTTCCTCGTGAGATCAATCTATTCGATTTGCGCGATGGCGATCGTCAACGCTTCGAACAACCTGACCCGGAGTGTCCGTATTTCTACGTTAGTCCCAATGCTTTAATGCGTCCACTGTACCAGGAGTGGTTGTTGCCCAATCTGGCCTATGTCGGAGGGGGTGGAGAGTTGGCCTATTGGTTGCAACTGGGCAGTGCGTTTGAACATTTAGGTCGTCCCATGCCTTTGCTGTACTTGCGTAATAGCGTACTGGTCCAAGATTCTAAGCTCACCAAAAACTTGAAGAAATTGGGCATTACTCTGTCCGATGTACTCGCCTCAAATGCGGAAAAGCTCAAAGGGGAGTTGTTGGGTAAAAACACTGTCTTACAGGCCGAAGGAGAGTCGCTCCAAGCCCCATTGAAGAAAGCTATTGACCAATGGAATGCGTCGCTTGTGGAGCGTTATCCTGAGTTGCAACAGCACGCGGCGGCACTGAAAGTTAAGATGGAAAAATTGGCCCAACATACTTCAGAAATCAGGTACCGCACACAGAAACGTCGTCATGAAGTGCTCATGCGTAGCGTTGAAAGTGCGATCCATGCTGTTTACCCAGGGGGCGTATTTTGGGAGCGCCGTGCTTCGTATGCCGATTTGGTCGGAATTCTAGGCCAAGATCCGCGGGATGTCATGGTTGAAAACATGTCAACAATAAAGGCCGGAACCATAGTCATACAGCCGGATTTTTAGTGGTATTTTTGTGCCATGCAAGAAACCATTTTGATCCTCGATTTTGGCTCTCAGTACACGCAGTTGATTGCGCGTCGCGTGAGAGAACTCAACGTCTATTGTGAAATCCACCCCTTCAATAATCCACCCGCCCTCACAGAGGACATTAAAGGTGTGATTCTCAGCGGTTCTCCTTACAGCACATTGCAAGAAGATGCTCCTCAGTTTGATTTGAGTGATATTAAGGGGAAGCTGCCATTGCTCGGTGTTTGTTACGGTGCTCAATACATGGCATTAGTAGGCGGGGGGCAAGTTGCTCCTAGCGAAATCCGCGAGTACGGAAGAGCGAACCTAAGTGAGGTGGATGCCACTTCGGATTTATTCCAAGGAGTGGGCGCGGGATCTCAGGTTTGGATGAGCCACGGGGATACCATCATGGAATTGCCCACAGATTTTGAAGTCATTGCCTCAACGCACGACGTTCGTGTGGCAGGATATAAAGTAAAGGACGAAGCTACCTACGGCATTCAGTTCCACCCTGAAGTGTACCACAGTACAGACGGTACTCAGTTGTTGAAGAACTTCTTGTACTACGTAGTCGGGGTAAGCGGGGATTGGACTCCAGCACACTTTGTCGATGAAACGGTAGCGCAGCTTAAGGCCCAGCTTGGCAACGATAAAGTCGTTCTTGGACTTTCAGGTGGCGTGGATAGCTCTGTCGCTGCCATGCTTTTGCACAAAGCCATTGGGGCGAATTTGTATTGCATCTTCGTCAATAACGGCCTCCTTCGCAAAGATGAGTTCACCCAGGTATTGAAACAGTACGAAGGGATGGGGCTTAACGTAAAAGGCGTGGATGCTTCGGATCGTTTCTTAGATGCATTAGCAGGTATTGAAGAGCCAGAGGCCAAGCGAAAAGCGATCGGACGTGTATTCATTGAAGTATTTGACGATGAAGCACATATGATTGAGGATGTGGTTTGGTTAGCACAGGGTACCATCTACCCAGATATTATTGAAAGTATTAGCGTGAAAGGTCCATCTGCGACCATTAAGTCACACCATAATGTAGGGGGGCTTCCAGATTTCATGAAGTTGAAAGTAGTAGAGCCGTTGAAGACGTTGTTTAAAGACGAGGTTCGCAGAGTGGGGGCTTCCATGGACATGAGTGCAGAATTGCTAGGACGTCATCCGTTCCCGGGCCCAGGTTTAGCCATTCGTATCCTCGGAGATATCACGGCTGAAAAAGTGCGTATCCTCCAAGAAGTAGATCACATTTTCATCAATGGATTGAAAACAGAAGGTCTTTACGATAAAGTTTGGCAAGCTGGTTGCATACTCTTACCTGTGAACTCCGTGGGAGTGATGGGAGATGAAAGAACCTACGAAAAAGTTGTAGCGCTTCGTGCGGTAGAAAGCACTGACGGTATGACGGCGGATTGGGTACATCTTCCTTATGAATTCCTAGCGAAGGTCAGCAATCAAATTATTAATAAGGTGAAGGGAGTGAACCGCGTAGTGTACGACATCAGCTCCAAACCACCGGCCACCATTGAATGGGAATAAGAAAGAGCATATGGATGTTCATGTTGCTGTTGGCAGCAACAGCTCACGGACAAGGTATTACTGAGCACATTGTGGTCAAGGGAAACACGCTGTATTCTATTTCAAAAACTTACGGTATTACTGTAGAAGCCTTGCAAGAGGCGAACCCTCAAATCTCAGGGACAGCATTGTCTGTAGGAGATACCTTGCTCATTCCGAGTATTGATCATCCGGCTCCCGCGGCTGAAGTTCAACCTAGTGAAACCACGGGTCCAGCGTCTGTGGATGCGGGCTATGAAATGTATAAGGTTAAAAAGGGCGATACGCCGGCAGATCTTGCGAAAGCCTGGGGATTCACTACGATGCGTGCCTTCTACAGATTGAACCCTGATGCTCGTACAGATTGGAAGAAGGGGATGATTCTGGTAAAGCCTGTACTGCCAGGTACTTTCAAGGAAAGCCCTAGAGATTCGGTAGCAATTACAGCTGGTTCAGATAGCACGCGTTCTGTCGAACTCCTTGATGAAGTACACATCTTAGGCTTGTTGCCGTTTTTCTACAGAGATTACATCAACGAAACGCCGTTGGCCAAACGCAGCCCCTTAGCGCTGAGTTTTCGTCAGGGAATGGAATTAGCCATTGATGAGCTCAATGATTCAACCTGTACCGTTGGTTTAACTTTCGCGGATACCTACAACCACGCTGATTCGTTGCGCTTGGCTATTGAGCGAAATCCATTGGATTCTTTCGACCTTGTTGTAGGTCCCTTGTATTCCAAACGAGTGATGGAAATTAGTAAGCACGCTCTAGCCAACAAAGTAATAAGCCCACTGAGTAAAAATGCGTCAATCAATGCGTCGCCATTACAAAATGCGGTCGTAGCAGAAGAATATCAATGGCAGGCTATTATTGATTTAGTGGCGCAGCGTCAAGAGGTGGCCGTTTTGATGGCCAATCCACGAAAAACCCTCATCGTCGCCCAAAGCTCTGCGAAAACAGAGGCTACAATTGGTGGAATGTTTTCAGTGTTCAATGACCCCAAGGTCATGAAGGCAACCGAGGGATGGAAAGAAAACGAACGATTGGCATTTTTGGATTCTTCCATTCATTATGACCTAATCGTCTATGATAATGATCCAGCCTTTGTTTTGGATGTGTTGCGTAATCTCCGTGCCGGAAATGCATCCTATACTTGGTATACCATCGAACATCAGATTGTCGACAACGGCATTACACAGGATAACTTTGCAAGAGAAAAAGGGGTGGTATGTGCCTATTCCTCGTATATAGACTACCGCAGCGAGTCTGCCATGTCCATGGTCCAATCCTTCCGTGAAAAGTTTGGTGCGCAACCTGATGAATATGCCATGAAGGGATATGATGTTGCCCAATTCTATGTGCGTAATCTCACAGAGGGCACTGAAGCATATCGCGGGGTATCACTTGGATTCCTGCCAGACGAACAAGGAAAGAACATGTATACAGAGCTACGTGTTTTCCAAAATTTGGAATGGCGAAAAATCAATCCTTAGGTTGAACAATCAGGGTAGGCTAAGGGTTTATTGAACAATTAAAACCGCATTATGCCCCTACATAAAGCCCTCGATATCGGCGACCGTATTCCGGACTTCGAATTACAAGACCAACACGGTCAATGGATAAAAAGAGAAGATTTTGAGGGGAAACCTCTTGTCATCTTCTTTTATCCAAAAGACCATACGCCCGGTTGTACGGCTGAAGCGTGTTCTTTTAGAGATTATGAGAGTGAGTTTCAAACGGCGGGGGCACAGGTTATAGGTATAAATGATGCTGAGGTAAGTATGCATAAAAGCTTCGCCGATAAGTATGCTTTAACATATCCAGTACTCAGTGATCCTGGTCATTTAGTTCGAAAATCATTCGGTGCACCTGGATTGCTCTTTAATACTGTAGCGAATAGAATTACCTATGTCACGGATGGTTCCCATAAAGTGGCGTATATTTTCAAAAGTTTATTTCGAGCCAACGATCACGTGTCGGAGAGCTTGGATTATGTAAAAAAATTCGTTCATGACACCCATTGAGATTAGCATCGCATTGTTGACCTTTTTTGCCATGGAAGGTGTAGCCTGGGCAGCCCATAAATACCTGATGCATGGTATTTTATGGTTTCTGCATGACGATCACCACACCAAGACGCCTGGTGCCCTAGAAAAGAATGATACGTTCTTTTTGATTTTCGCCATTCCTTCCTGGCTGTGCATTATGCTCGGTTTATTCAACGGAAATGGAATCAGTGTTGCGATAGGGGCGGGTATTGCTTTGTATGGTTTTGCCTATGCCTTGGTCCATGAACTCTTTATTCACCAAAGACTGCCGGTTTTAAAGAAATCCCGTTTTGTGTATTGGGAAGCGGTTCGATTGGCGCACAAGATGCACCACCGCCACCTAGGTAAGGAAAACGGGGAAAATTTTGGGATGTTATGGGTACATCCAAAATACATCCGACAGGTACGCCAAATGCGCGCCAATTCTTAGAAACCGTGTTAGAAACCAAATGGCTTTATTTATTGCTCAACCTCTTCACGGTGAGCGTACCGTTGATTCGAAGCTTTGAGCCTCGAATCGCGTACTACAAAAGCTTTGGGTCTTTGGGTAAAGCCATGCTCATTTGGAGTGGCTTCTTTCTGATTTGGGATATTTGGTACACCGATCTTGGCGTGTGGGGATTTACCTCAGATTACCTCAGTGGGGTAGAGCTGTTCGGATTGCCCTTGGGTGAGTATTTGTTCTTTATCACTGTGCCTTTCGCTTGTGTATTCATCTACAAATGCATGGAACTATTCTTCCCGGATGGTATTATAAGCGTAGCGGTGGCGAATAAAGTCAGCCAGTTGCTCATCCCTTTTACTCTTGTCGTAGGATTGATGTCTTTGGACAAGTTATATACTGCGACGACCTTCTTGTTACTGGGGATGGCGCTCATTTATGTGGCTTGGATTGCTCGTTGGGCCTGGCTTCCTAGGTTCTATGAGAGCTATATTATCGCTCTTCTTCCTTTCTTTTTGAAAAATGGAATCTTAACAGGTTCTTTCTTGGAAAGCCAAGTCGTTTGGTACAACGATGCGGAAAATCTTGGCATTCGATTGGGTACTATTCCCTTTGAGGACATCTTTTATGGAATGTTACTCATCTTAGGGATTGTATACTTCTATGAAAAGTTTGAGGCGATCCGTAAGAGCGGCCTCCAGAAGTAATTAGTCGATTGAAAGGGAATCTGAAGGGGCTATGCTAGCCTCAGCTTCTGCCGCAGCCGCCGCGGACTCCACGTATGTTTTTAAGTTTTGAAGACCTGCTTCGAAATCTGGTCCGACCCATTTGTTCATTTGCGCACCAATGAATCTACCAAAGAAGCCCATTTCACCGCTTAAGCCCCAGGTAACTTTCGTTGCACCATTATCTTGGATTTCAAAATCCCAAGAGCCATTGCTCACGCCTTGCCCGTCAAAGTGGATTTCAGTTTTCATGGATTGCCCCTCGGCATATTCTAGAATGGACATGTTTCCTCCGCCCATGGCCTCACTGGTCCAACTGTAGGATCCGTCCACTCCATAATAAGGGTCGCCTAGTTCGTAGGTCATAGTAGAATCTAATTGGAACCAAACACTCCAATGCGGCCAGGTGCTGAAATCCGATACCGTTTGGCTGATGACTTCTGGAGCAACATTCATATTTGCGGAGCGTTTTACCTCGAAGTTAGCGGGTAGGGTGGCGTTCCAAATGATAAAAGTGCCGGCGAGTACGGCAACAATGATCAAAAGTATCTTAACAATTTTCATGTGTGTTGATTTAGGATGTTGACCAAAGATATACCTTTAAAAAGCAAAAAAAACGCAGATCTATGGAAGCGCTATTGACCGCCCCTGGACTATTATCATTGGCCACCTTGACCTTTTTGGAGATTGTGTTAGGCATTGATAATATCATATTCATCTCCCTTGTTTCCAATGATTTGGAAGAAAGTCAGCAGCCTCTGGCGCGCCGTTTGGGATTAGCGCTTGCGTTGGGGTTCCGAATATTAATGTTGCTTGGAATTACCTGGCTTATTGGATTGACGGCGCCGTTGTTTCATCTTGGCGATCATGCGGTGTCCGGGAGGGATGCCATTTTATTCGCGGGTGGGGTGTTCCTGTTGGCCAAATCCTCTTCTGAGATCTTCAAAAAGACGGAGGGGAGAGGACATGGGGAACATGCACGTAAACCAAAATCTCTCGTTGGTGTGATTATTCAAATAGGGTTACTTGATATCGTGTTCAGCTTTGATAGCGTACTTACGGCAATAGGAATGACTCATGAGTTGGTCATCATGATTGTGGCAGTGGTCATTTCAATGGTAATCATGTTGACTTTTGCGAAGCCTATTGCGAATTTTATTGAGAAGCACGTGAGCTTGCAGATCTTGGCACTTAGTTTCTTGATTATGATCGGGACAGTTCTGGTCGCTGAAAGTGCACATGTAGAAATCCCGAAACCCTATGTCTACAGTTCTGTAGGATTTGCGCTGATTGTCCAATTATTGAGCATTCGCGCGGCTGAAAAGTCCAAATCTACTGGTAGCGGCCCACAAGCCTAAAATAATCCTTGAGGACAGCCTGATTGGCCTTTTCATTGCTTTGTGTACCGTTCAATAGGAGGGAATCCCTTCCTTGAACGATGAAGGCACGGCGGTAATCCAGCGCATTTTGAAACACCCAAGCGGCCAGTCTATAGTGGTCTGCGAAGTCCATATAATCAAGGCTTAGGGGAGCTATTGAATCCCCCAATGCGATATGCACCGTATCTGCGAAATAACGTCGTGCATTCGGCTCGGCAATGATGTAAGCCTGGTCCGTACGCCAAGAATTGATAATGGTAAAGTTCAACAACGGTTGGGTCGTGTCGAAGGTGCACTTTAAATACCGGTGGACTTTAAATCCTTGTTGGGCCAATTCTTCTCGCTCCTCCGTTCTGTATTGGTGAATGCGTGTGTTGTTGAAGAAAATTTCGTCGCTCTCCTTCACCAAATAATTGGGTTCCAAATCCCAATGCTGCAACTGCTGCTCATAGGGCCATAGGATGCTCAGCAGCAACATCGCCGTAAAGAAAATTAAGGCACCGCGGTATAGTTTCTTTTCCATCGTGTTTACAACAATAAAGGGAGTTGGTTGTTTATTGTATACCCCTAAGAAAACACCTTAACGCCACATGAAAAAGAATCTCGCATCAGTAGCGGTAATAGGATCAGGAGTAGCTGGACTCAGCGCAGCCATACGTTTGGCCCTGCAGGGAAAGCAAGTCATTGTTTTTGAGCAAAATCCCTATACGGGAGGTAAAGTTACTGCTTTCGAGAAGCAGGGATTTAGATTCGATATGGGACCCTCCTTATTCACTATGCCTCATTTAGTTGAGGAATTGTTCGAAATAGCAGGAAGGGACCCCAAGGATTACTTTCAATACCACACACACGATGAGGTTTGCAGGTATTTCTGGCTGGATGGAGAAAAAATAACACTGTATCCTTCAGTGGAAAAAAACGTGCAAGCCATTACCACCGTTTTTGGCAAAGAGTCCGGCAAACGAGTGCGAATGTATTTTGATGATGCGCGCAAGAAATTCGAGCTCACGGCGCCTTTCTTTTTAGAGAGTAGCCTACATAAAATGAAAACCTTCCTTTCGCCGAGGGTGTTAAAGGTGGTTTCTGAGATCCCAAGATTAGGGTTGTTTTCGACCTTGAATGATCAAAATAAGCGTTACTTCAAAGAGCCAAAGCTGGTTCAATTATTCAATAGATATGCAACCTATAATGGTTCTTCACCGTATCAAACGCCTGGTATCATGCAAATGATTTCGCATTTGGAACACGGTATGGGAACCCATTTTCCCGTCGGTGGAATGCACGCTATTTCCCAGAGCCTGACCAAACTTGCCGAAGAATTAGGTGTGCAGTTTCAGCTGAATTCCAAAGTCGAGCAAATTCTCATTGAGGAGAAGAAAGTACGCGGCGTAGTGGTCAACGGGGCGGAACGGATCTTTGACTTAGTGGTGTGCAATTCCGATATCAAACACGCATATCAAAAGTTATTGCCTAAGCAGGTACGTAGACCGAAGAAGACCTTGGCACAAGAACCTAGCTCCAGCGCGTTGATATTCTATTGGGGTATAGGACAAACCTTCCCAGAATTGGACCTACACAACATCATCTTCAGCGAAGATTACAAGGAGGAGTTCGATCGTATTCGTACCAATGGGCCATTTTGGGGGGATCCGACCATTTATGTTCATATTTCCAACCGATTAGAGGTTAATGACGCCCCGAAGGGTAAGGATTCTTGGTTTGTGATGGTAAATGTACCGTACGATCAAGGTCAGGA
>Ga0255778_10000255_pt1 | contig 49091 bp, 48 predicted proteins | sample 071ome_31_FD_179976 | JGI IMG/M metagenome (GOLD analysis project Ga0255778, IMG submission 179976) | Coastal salt marsh microbial communities from the Groves Creek Marsh, Skidaway Island, Georgia - 071405CT metaG (version 2) | ecosystem: Environmental > Aquatic > Marine > Intertidal zone >...
TCAGGCTCAGGCTCAGGCTCAGGCTCAGGCTCAGGCTCAGGCTCGGGCTCGGGCTCGGGCTCGGGCTCAGGCTCGGGCTCGGGCTCGGGCTCAGGCTCAGGCTCAGGTTCCGGCACAGCGAGTGCCAGGGGCCGAGGTGCGGGTTCAGAATCCGGCTTCGGGTCGGGAATCCACAAGGTCAGCGTGAAGGCCAGCAGCGCAGCCACCCCCATGAGCGCGAGGAGCGGCCGCCAAGGGTGGCGCTGCGCTAGCAGGATGCTTCGGGCCACATCGTTAATGACCCCCGGCGTACCACCGGAAAGCAAATGGATGCGGGCCAGATCTGCCGAGCCGAGCGCTCTGCGGGCCTTGCCGCCAACCGACGCCGCTTCCCAACGCTGGGAGACATAGGCCGCGGTGCCGGGCTCATGGAGAGGCGATAGGGTCATGAGTTCCACGGATAGATCGAGCGCGTATTCCCGGAGGCTCGCGTCGAAGTGTTCCTCGAAGGCCGGAGGACCGGCGAGGACCAGGCCAACGGTTGCTCCGAGCAGAGGGGTAAGATGCTCAAGCAACGCTCCAAGGGCCTTTGCTTCGAGGCGGTCCGCATCATCGACCGCCAGCAAGAGGCGCTCACCGATATCCAGACGCGCGGCGAGCTCATCTTCCAGCTCGCGCCAAAGCACCGCAGTGGGTCGTTCAAGATCGAGATCGAGGCCAAGGGACCGAGCCAGCTGGGCGAGCACTAGGGGTTCTGTTTTAGCGCTGGCCGCGCTGAGGGCCAGAGCACGCCATCCGTCCGGCAGGCGCTGCAGGGCCCCGGCCAGGAGGGCTGTCTTGCCCATGCCCTGGAGACCTAGGAGCAAAACCGCCGGCGCACCATAGGCGTCCGGGGCGCCTAGCTGAGCCAGGATTTGGCTCCGGGCGTCGTCTAGGTATCCCTCTCCTTCGGGCCAGAGGCCTGGCTCGGCGAAGGGGTCGCGCGTCAGCCCCGCGGCACGCAGGGCCCTGGGGGAAGCCCCTAGGTCGGGCTCTGGCATAGCGCCGGCCCTCGCTCCAAGGTTTCCCGAAGGGCGACGAGGGGCACGTCATCCCGGACCACGCCCGTGCCAAGGGCCCTGAGGAGCACCAAGCGCAGGCGACCATCGATCACCTTTTTGTCGAGCGCCATGAGGTCTAGGTAGGCCTCCGGAGCCATGCCCTCGGGCCCCATAACCGGCAAGCCTGCCGCGGCCACCAGGGCTTTGACGCGCGCCGCGTCGGCCCAAGGTAGGAGGCCCAAGCGGGCGGACAGATCTGCGGCCAAGACCATGCCGGCCCCGACCGCCTCCCCATGGAGCCAGGGACCGTAGCCCGTGTGCGTCTCCATGGCATGGCCAAAGGTGTGGCCTAGATTCAGCAGCGCCCGGGCACCACCCTCCCGCTCGTCCGCCGCGACCACTTCAGCCTTCGCCTGGCAGGACCGAGCGATGGCTTCCCCGAGAGCATCCCCTTCTCGTGCCAAAAGCACACCCATGTTCGCCTCGAGCCAAGCGAAGAAGTCGGCGTCATGCATGGCGCCGTACTTAATCACCTCAGCAAGGCCCGCCTGGAGCTCTCGCTCCGGGAGGGTTTTGAGACAGGCCGTATCAATCAGCACGCCCTCAGGCTGATGGAAGGCGCCAATCATGTTCTTACCCCGAGGATGATTGACCGCCGTCTTGCCGCCAATGGAGGAATCCACCTGCGCCAGCAGCGTGGTCGGCACCTGGATGAAGGCGACTCCTCGTTGATAGACGGCTGCTGCAAAGCCGGTGAGATCTCCCACCACCCCACCGCCAATGGCAATGAGCGTGGTGGCTCGGGAATGGCGTTCAGCGAGGAGCGTATCGAGCAGGGCCGTCAGCGTTTCAAAGCTCTTGAATCGCTCCCCATCGCCCATGGTGAAGTGGCTGACCCGGGCGTCTGGAGGCAAGAGCGCCTGGATGCGGGGGAAATAGCGAGGGGCAAGGGTCTCGTTACTGACCAGGCACACCTCTCGGCCCCGCAACCAGGACCGAAGTAGGGTGGGGTCATCCAAGAGGCCTTCGCCGATGGCAATTTCGTAGCTGCGCGCCCCCAGATCCACGGAGACCCGACGAGAGGGGACGCTCATCATTCAGCCGCTTTTCTGTTCAAGCGCCCGTGCGATTTCCTGAGCCAGGGCCTTCGCCGAGCGACGATCCGCCGTAAAAGTGAAGTCGGCGACCTCCTGATACAACGGGCCCCGATCTTCCTGTAGCGCTGCCAGCACGTCCCCAGGCTCTCCATCCCGGAGGAGCGGGCGGGTGCGGTCTCGGCTCGTTCGCTCAATTTGTTGCTCCAAGGGGGCATTTAAGTAAATCACCGTGCCCCGACTCACCAGGCGCTTCCGATTTTCCTCAAGGAGCACAGCGCCGCCGCCCGTGGCGACTAGCACCCCGGAGCGCGCCGTTAGCTCGTCGATCATGGCCGCTTCCCGCTTTCGGAATCCGGTTTCGCCTTCTACGTCAAAAATCCAGCCGATGTCTGCACCGGTGCGATCTTCGATTTCCTTGTCGGAATCGAGAAATTCCAACCCGAGTTCATCGGCCAAGAGCTTTCCAACGGTCGTCTTGCCGGCCCCCATGGGACCCACAATAAAAACGTTTCGTGGCTTTTCCATAGGCTAACTTCATTCCCCCCAAGGTGCGGCAGCCCGCCCGTGGCGGCCGCGACCAAATTACTCAAAGCACACCCCCCCGGGTGTGCCTCCAGTGTAGCGAGGGCTAAGCGCGCTGTCCTGCCCTAGCGTGTACTGGATTCATCACTCCCCTCCCCATCCACGATGCGCGGCGTGATGAAAATCAAAAGCTCCTGCTTCCGGTCGGCGCTCTGCCGCCGTTGAAACAAGCGACCCAGGAGGGGCACGTCCCCGAGCAGGGGCGTCTGGTCTTCCGTGCGCTGCCGGGTGGTTTGGAAGATGCCCCCCAGCACCAGGGTTTCGCCGTTATTCACCAGCACCTGGGTCTCGATCTGGTTGGTATTAATGCTCGGAATCCCGTTGAACACCTCCCCGACCGTATCCTGATTGACCTGGAGCGCCATGATAATCCGGTCGTCCGGGGTGATTTGCGGAGTGACGCTCAAGGACAGGGCCGCCTCCTTGAACTGCACCGCCGTCGCGCCGCTGGACGCAGCTTGCTGGTAGGGAATCTCGACCCCCGAGGCAACGGTCGCCTTCTGCTTATCCGCCGTCAGCACCTTGGGCCGGGCCACCACCTCCGCCTCCCCTTCCGAGGCCAGCGCTGCCAGCTCAAGATCCAGCAAATCATTATTTCCCGACAGCCCCAGGGTGAAGGCCGTGGAGGGACTGTTTAAGGGCAGACTCACGGCAGCCCCCGCGCCATCCGCCGAGCCATCAATTCGAAGGACCTTGCCGTCCCGCTCTCGGGCAAAGGACCCGCCCCAGCGGATCCCCAGTTCGTTCGCGAAGTTCGTATTGGCGGTGACGATGCGTGCCTCAATGAGCACCTGGCGCACGGGGATATCAAGCTGATCCAGCAGGGTTTTGAGGCGCGCCAAGCGCGGGGCCGTATCGGACACGATGATGGCATTGGTTCGCTCATCCACCAGCACCGAGCCCCGCTCGGAAACGAGACTCGCTCCATCCCCGGCCCCGGCGCCGGCCTGAAAGAGCGCCACGAGATCGGCGGCCCGGGCGTAGCGAACCTGCAGGAAGGCGGTTTCCAGGGGCGCCAGGCCTTCCTGCCGCGTGCGAGCCGCCATGGCCGCCTGCTCCTGCGCCGCGAGTGCCTCCGCTGGCGCCACCAGCAGCACATTTCCCTCCAAGCGTTTACCGAGCCCCTGGGTGCGAAGCACCAAATCCAGCGCCTGATCCCAGGGCACATCGCGAAGATTGAGCGTGAGCGAGCCCCCCACAGCGTTGCTTGCCAAGAGATTCAGACCGGCGAAGTCCGCCAAAAGCTGGAGCACGGCCCGCACTTCCACATCCTGAAAGTTCAGAGACAGCCGCTGCCCGGCATAGCGCGGAGGCGCGCTTTCGCCCCGGCCCCGGAGGCTCAGAGTGAGAGACCGGCCATCCTTGCTAAGCGCATAGGCGACGGCTTCCCGAGTGCGGATGGAGAGCACCGTTGCGTCGCTAGCCTCCTCAAGACCATAGGCCCCCAGGGGCGTCCCCGGGGGGACCTCGGAGCGGCCTAGAAAGCCCTGAGGAACCCGCACGCCAGGAAAGCGGAGCTGAAGCCCCTCAGCGTTCTCCGTAACCGCAGGCACGGCCACGGGCTTGGAAAGCAGGATCCGCAGCTCCCCCACCCCCTCGGGGGTTGCGGAGAAATTAACCGCTTCGACCTGAGCCCCCTCCCCGGCGGAGGCTTGCGGAGGGCTTCCCGGGCTTTGCAGCGTCAACGAAACGGTCTGGCCAGCCCGGGCGGTCCTAAGCTCCGCCGCTGAGCCCACGGTGAGCACGAAGCGAGATCGGGACCCATCTTCGGCGCCAATGAGGGCGCGAAGCAGTCCCGCAGGGGCGGGCGTCGACAGGGCCGGACCCAAGGTCGTGTCCGCGAAATCGACAACGAAGCGCGGGGGGTCTGCGAGTTCAAAGATCCGGGGCTCGGGCGCCGCTTCGGAAAAGCGAAAATTCAGGCTCACGGCGCTGGGGGAGGCCGCCTCCACCGCTACGGACTCGAGCACGCCCGCAAAGCCCAGGTTCGGAAGCAGCAACCACAGGAGAGCGGCCCATGCCTGACCTACCTTGCTGCCCATCATGCGTCGTCTCCTGCTTTGAGCCCGAGGCTCGCTTCTCGATATTGCCACCCCCCCAACCCATCGGGGATCAGTTCCCGGAGCCGCAATGCGCGGGGCCCCACCTCAACCACCTGCCCATGGTCAGGTCCCAAATAGGCCCCAAGGGGTACGCGGTGAACCCGCCCCGCCCCATCCCGCACCAACGCATCGCGCCCAGCCCCGCTTTCCCATTGCCCCAGGTAACGAAGTTCCGAAAGGGGAAAGCGTTCCAGATAGGTCCGGGGACGGGAGGCATCGGGGGCCGAGGGGGGCCTTTCCTGCCCCCCCAGGGGGACGGTGCCGCGCGCGGGAACGAAGGGAGAGCGAAGCCTGAAAGCGCTATAGGCAAAGGGCTCGTAGGGCGCAGGCTCCGGTACCGGCACGAGCTTCGGCGCCGGCATCGCCGCCACCCGAGCAAGGAATGCGTCCACATCCTCCGCCGGCTGCGAGGCGCCACAGCCGGACAAGATCAAGGCGAGCCCCATGACTGCCGTCGCACGCATCATGGCTCCGCCTCCCCGCGGTAACGGTAGGTGCGCGCCTCTAGCTGGAGCTGGAGCACATCGTTCGAGCCCCCGGGGCGAAGGCTAAAATCGTGAAGCGTCACGATGCGCGAGAGCCCGGAGATTCCGCTGATGAAGCGGGCGAGATCGTGATACCCCCCCTCAAGACGGATCTCGAGGGGCAGCACGTCGTAATAGGGCTCCTGGCGTGCGGGCTTTAGATCAATGGCGCGAAAGCGCAGGCCGCTGTCCGTTCCCGCGCGACTGATGTCCTCAAGAAGCGCCGGAACCTCCGTTTCCGAAGGGAGCTGGCGTAGAAGACGGTCAAAGCGCTCCGCGATGTCCACCTGCTGTGCTCGAAGCTGGGGGACCGCCGCCGCGTAGGGCGCCTGCGTCTCAATGGCCTCGCGTAGCTCAAGCGCCTTCCGTTCAAGCTGAGCAAGGGATTCCCGCGCCGGGGCTAGGAAAAGGACATAGCCCGCGAAGAGCGTTAGGGCGAAAAGGAACACGCCCAGCGCCCAGCGGGCGGGGGCAGGCCATAGGCCCAGCTCGGAAAGATCGAGCTCAGCGACGTCGATCTCATTGAGGGCCTGAAGCTGCTCTCGAAGCCCCATCGCTAGCGCGCCTCCGCCGGCATGGAGGACAGCCCAGGCTGCGCCGGGCGCGGCCAGGGATGGGGCGGTAGCACATGGGCGAGGGTCAGCTCGAAGCGCACCGCCCGGGCGCCGAAGCCCGGGGCCTCCACCAGCCCTTTGAGTACCGGCGCATCGAACCAGGGCGAGGCTTTCAGGCCGCGCATGAGCGCCGAAACGGCCTCGTTGTGCTCAGCGATCCCGGTGAGGGCAAGCTGGCCTTCTTCATAATTGAGGTTCTGAAAATGCGCCCCGGGCACCTGGAGCCGCGTTAAGGCATCAAGCATCAGCGCCGTTTTAGGACGGTCGCGCTGAAGCCCCTCGATCACCGCCAGCCGATCGAGCAGGGCCTTTCGCTCCTCCCGAAGGGTCGCAAGGGTCCGCACTGCCTCCTGAATGCGCACCTGCTCGGCCTCGAGGCGCGCATTCCGCGCAGCTTGCGCGTCCAACTGAACCCCGAGGCCGACTCGCCCCGCGAGCACGCACAGCAGGGCCCCGAGGAAGGTCGCCAGGAGAGCTTTGAGGAAACGCTGCTTCTGCGCCTCTCGGGCCGCCTCGCGCCAGGGCAAAAGGTTGATGCGATTCATGGTGCGCATCCCCGCAGAGCCAGCCCACAGGCCACCATGAGCGCTGGCGCCTGAGCCGCCAGCAGGCTGGCGTCGGCGCACGGCCCAAGGGCCATGCCCAGGAAGGGGTCGGTAAGCCAACAGGGGCGCGCCAACCGCCCTTCCAACGCCGCCATGAGCCCAGGCAGCGCAGCGCCTGCACCGGCTACGGCCACGTCCTCAAGCACCAGCGTTGGATGCGCGCCGTAGAGGCTTGTGAGCGCGCGTTCCGCCTGCGCCGGAGCCGCTTCAAGGTAGGCGACCAGGGCCGCCTCGGAGAGCATGACCTCCTCGCCGTAGCCCACCGCATCACTGCGTGCGTAAAGAAGGCGCGCCCCGCGATAGACAAAAAGCTGCAAGGCCCCGGCCCCTAGAAGGAAAAGGGCTGTGACCCGTTCCTCCTTCGCGCGTTGCGGCCGGGCGGCGCCCAGCGCCCGCCCGAGCGCGTAGCCCTCCACGTCCACCACCGCGGGCTCTAAACCGGCGGCTTCGGCCAGGGCGCGCTGCTCGGCCACCACTTCCTTTCGGCAGGCCACGAGCAGCACATCGTCCCGCCCATCGCCCCGAGGCCCGAGGCGCTCGAAATCCAGGGCCACGGCGTCCAGGGAGGTGGAGAGATGGTGCTCTGCCTCGAGGGTGACTCGAAGCTCAAGCGCTTCCTCGGATAGGCCTTCTTCAAAAGGGACAATCGCGCTGAGCACCGCCGTTTGGGGAACGGCGAGGGCGACGCGACGGGCTTTCGCCCCAGAGCTTAGGACACAACGGCGAAGCGCTTCTGCCTGAGCCGCCAGCTGCGCTTCCGGGGCGAGCGTTGCGAGCGGGGGGAGGCGTTCCACCCCTACCGCTGTCACGACGGGCGCCGCCGCCCCGGCCCCGCCCTGAAGCTCGATGAAGCGAAGCTCCGTGCCCGTCAGTTCAACGCCGAGCATGCCGTGCTTTTTGGTGTTCCTGGAGATGGCCAGGCTCCCCGTCCCTTCTTTTTCTCCCGAGTCTACTTGTCCCCATGCGTCTTGGGCGAGCCCACCGTATGATGACGCCTTTGAGAAATCACGCCCACGGCAAGGAACGACGGGGATGGCCCTGACCCGGAGCCTTAAAATGCTGGTGCCCTGGCTCGCCTTCCTTGGGGCCGGCATGATGCTGGGCCTCGCTGGGACCTACCTGTACCTCGACCCCCAGGTGCCCCGGGCGGAGACTTATCGCACCCTTCGCCTGCAAACCCCCCTACGGATCTTCAGCGCTGATGGCGCCTTCATGGGTGAATTTGGCGAGCGCCGACGCATTCCCCTGCCCCGGGAGGCTTTCCCGGAGCTCTTCGTGAAGGCGGTCCTCGACACGGAGGACAAGCGATTTTATCGCCACCATGGCATCGACTGGATCACCCTGGGCAAAGCCGTGCTGCTCCTGGTTGCCAACCCCGGGGAAATCGGCCCCGGGGGCAGCACGGTGACCATGCAGCTGGCACGGAATATCTCTTTCACCCTTGAGCAAACCTTCATCCGTAAGTTCAAGGAAATGCTCCTGGCGCTGAAGTTGGAGCAGACCCTGTCCAAGGATGAAATCCTTGCCCTCTATCTCAACGTCATCCCCTTCGGAAAGCGCGCCTACGGTGCCGAGGCCGCGGCCCTGACCTACTACGGAAAGCCCCTGAAGGACCTCACCTTGGCCCAATGGGCCATGCTGGCAGGCATTCCCCAGGCCCCGAGCATCGGCAACCCCATCAACGGTCCGGAGCGGGCGCTGCGCCGCCGCAATGTGGTGCTGGCCAACATGCTGCGCCAGGGCAGCATTGATCGCGCCACCTTTGAAGCGGCGAGGGCCGAGCCCATCACTGCAGCCATCCACGACCGGGTCATCGAACTCGACGCGCCCTGGGCTGCGGAAATGGCCCGCCGGGAAATCCTCGCGCAATACGGCCGGGCGGCTTATGAAGACGGGCTCGAGGTGATCACTACGCTCCACCGTGATCGGCAGGAGGCGGCCCAGGCGGCGCTGCGAAGCGGCCTTCGGGCCTATGATGAACGGCATGGCTACCGCGGGCCGGAGCGCATGCTCACGCCGTCGGAGAACGGAGAGGACGAAGCAACCCTTGAGCGCTGGCAGGCGACCGTTGCTGAGCGCCCCATTTACGGAAACCTCCACCCCGCCATCGTCCTTACCGTGGCGGAGGATCATTTCGAGGCCCTACTTGGGACCGGGGAACGGGTACGGGTGGCCCTGGCCGATCTGCGCTGGGCGCGCCCCTACCTTTCAGAAAATGCCCGGGGGCGCCGGCCAGATCAGCCAGCGGACGTGGTCGCAGAAGGTCATATTCTGCGCCTGGCTCAGGAAAACGGCGCCTGGAAGCTCGCCCAGCTACCCCGAGTCCAGGGGGCCCTGGTGGCCCTGGACCCGGACAACGGCGCCCTACGCGCCCTGGCCGGCGGCTTTGATTTCTCTGCGAATCAGTTCAACCATGCGACCCAGGCCGCGCGGCAACCGGGCTCAAACTTCAAACCCTTCCTCTACGCTGCCGCGCTCGATGCCGGGCGCACCCCCGCCAGCATCTACCTTGATGCGCCCCTGGTCTTCAGGGACGCGAACCTGGAAGGGCTCTACCGGCCGCGGAACGACAGCGGGGAGTTCAGCGGCCCCCTTCGCCTTCGTGAGGCCCTAACCCGCTCCGTCAACCTCGTCTCCATGCGCCTCTTGCTCGACATCGGGGTCGATCACACGCTGGGCTATGCGGAGCGCTTGGGCTTCAACACCACGGCCTTTCCTCGCAACCTTCAGCTGGCCATCGGGGGCGGCACCATGGCCCTGACGCCGCTGGAGGTTGCTCGTGGCTTCTCCCTATTTGCGAACGGGGGCTACGCCGTGGAGCCTTACCTCATCGAACGGGTCACCCTCCAGGGCGGGGAAACGCTCTTCGAGGCCGCCCCCCTGGCGGTGTGCCCCGAGCCCTGCGAAGCGCGGCCCGAGGCGCTTCGCGCGCCTCGGGTGATGGACGCCCGGGTGGCTTATCAGATGAACGATATTTTGGGGGACGTGATCCGCAAGGGGACAGGGCGGCGGGCCTTAAGCCTCAAGCGCGACGACCTGGGCGGAAAAACGGGAACCACGAACGCCGCCGACACCTGGTTCTCTGGCTACCAGCGAACGCTTGCGGCGACGGTTTGGGTCGGCTTCCCGGATAACAGCCCCCTGGGCGATGGGGAATTTGGATCGAACACGGCCCTGCCCATCTGGATCGACTTCATGGAAAGGGCCCTGGCCGGGGTTCGGGAGCATCGCCCCCTGCAGCCCCCGGGGCTGGTGCAGGTCCACATTGATCCGGAAACGGGAGAGGCTGCGGCCCCCGGTGCCGAGGGGGGCCTTTTTGAGATCTTCCGGGAAGAGTACGCCCCCCGGGCCACCCCCGGGGAATCGGCGGTGCCTCGCCCGGAGGAAATTTTCTAGGCGCTAGCGAAGCCCTGGGGCGCGGGTGGCCACGCCGCTTTCCACCGCCGCCTTCGCCACGGCGCCGGCCACGGCGTCCTTAAGGCGGGGGTCCATGGGCTTCGGCAGGATGTACTCGGGGCCAAAGCTCAAGGCCGCAACGCCTTCGTAGGCCGCCAGCACCTCCGCGGGCACGGGCTCCCGGGCCAGGGCCGCGATGGCCTCCACCGCGGCGATCTTCATCGCTTCGTTGATATCCGTGGCCCGCACATCAAGGGCACCGCGGAAAATGAAGGGGAAGCAAAGCACGTTGTTCACCTGATTGGGAAAGTCCGAGCGCCCCGTCGCGACAATGACATCGTCCCGCACGGCTCGAGCGGCCTCCGGCCGAATTTCCGGATCCGGGTTCGCCAGCGCGAAGATCACCGGGCGCGGCGCCATGGAGGCCAGCAAATCGGCGCTCAGCAGGTTCGCCCCGGAGACGCCGATGAAAACGTCAGCGCCGGCGAGGGCATCGGCCAGGGTCCGGGCCTCCGTGGTGTTGGCAAACTCCGCCTTATAGGACGGTAGGGGACCCCGAGCGTCATGAATGACCCCCTGCCGGTCCACCACCGTGATGTGCTCCTTCGGCATGCCCATGGCCCGCAGCAAGCGCAGGCAAGCGGTGCCCGCAGCGCCGCCCCCAAGGCAAACCAGCTTCACCTCTTCCAGACGCTTTTCCTGCAGCGCCAGGGCGTTGACCAGGCCCGCCGCCACGCAAATCGCCGTGCCGTGCTGATCGTCGTGAAAAACGGGGATAGAACAGCGCGCCTTTAGCGCCGCTTCGATCTCAAAGCAGGCCGGAGCCCCCACGTCTTCGATGTTGATGCCGCCAAAGGTATCAGCGATGCGGGCGACCGTATCGATGAAGGCCTCCGGCGTATCGGCATTCACCTCGATGTCAAAGCAGTCGATATCGGCAAAGCGCTTAAACAGCAGGGCCTTGCCTTCCATCACCGGCTTACTCGCCAGGGCGCCAAGATTCCCGAGCCCGAGAATGGCCGAGCCGTTGGTGACGATCCCCACGAGGTTGCCCTTGTTGGTGTAGTCGTAGGCGCGCTCCGGCGCCTCCGCGATCGCGCGCACAGGCTCCGCAACCCCCGGGCTATAGGCCAGGGACAGGTCTCGGCTGGAATCGGAGGGCTTGTACACCTCCGTACCGATTTTCCCGGGGCGGGGCTCAGCGTGATAGGCAAGCGCGGCGCGGCGCAGTTCTTCGTCCGACATGATCTAACCTTTAAACCAGAGGAGGCGGGTGCAGGACTATGCCCCCTTGGCTTCGCCGAGGAAAGGGGCGGGCTAGCGGATGACCTTCAACCAGTCCCCCGCCCGGGGCTGGCCCCGAGGGTAGTCGCCGTTTAACAGCCGAAGCCGATCGGCGCCTCGAGGACCCAAGCGGAGCGCCGCCGCCAAGCTCTCGTAGCTATCCTCCGGGGTGGCAAGGTGCAGCTGTACGCGGGTCGTGGTGGCCTCGGCCAAATCCGCCTGGCGCATCCGTCGGAAGGACAGGACGGTGGCGGAAAAGGCTCGAAGGAAAGCGTCGTCAAAACCCTCCCGCGTGTTTTCCCCCTTAAACACAAAGTAGCGATGCCCCTTTTGCACCACGGCAATGAGTCGGCGAGCCTCCCCTTCATGCTTGACGACGGCGAGGTAGGCCGGCAACTCGTCCACGGTAAAGGGCCGCCCGCCTTCGATTTCCGTTTCCATGACCTCTACGACCATGGCCTCCGGCGTCGGCAAGGGATCCTCCTTATCCGATTCCTCGCGCAGCTCCAGGGTGATCAAGGACGCGGCGCCATGGGGGGCCGTCGCGCTAAGCGCCGAGGGGCTGTCCTTCACCCGCCAAGTTTCGGGGAAATCCACCACAAAGCCCAAGCCGCTGTGGTAGTAGCGCCGGTCCACCAGCACCCCGTCGGAAGCGGGTGCCCCCCAGGGAAGGCCCTCGAGCAAGGTCAGGAACGGGCCCTCCGACGGCGTACTCTCCGGCGGCACGCCTTCCGCCGCGCCGGCCTGAATGACTTCATAGAGCCGGCGATCGTTTCGCGGGTGGGAAGCGAAGAGCCCGTGATAGCTGACGCTGCGGCCCTCCACCTCCCGGGCAAATTCCTCCTGGTCCGCCAGCACGCGGATGACTTCAAGCATGGCGATGGGATCGTAGCCGGCATCGGCGAGGTAGCGAGCCCCCAGGCCATCGGCTTCTAGCTCCTGATCCCGGCCGTAGCCACTGAGGGCTGCCTCACTGTAGGCCCTAGCGGTCTGGTAAAGCGCTCCGCTGCGGGTCAGAAAACCGAGGATGGTGGAGCCAATACGGGAACTGCGGCTTGCCAATTTCCGTTCCTGGGGATGGCGAGCCACCAGATGGCCAATCTCATGACCCAGGACCGCCGCCAGCTGGGCTTCATTCTCAAGGTAGGCCAGGAGCCCCCGGGCAACGAAGATGTAGCCCCCATCCACCGCAAAGGCATTGATCGAGGGGTCGTCGAGAACGGTGAAGGTGTAGCGCTCCGGGTCCTGTCCCGCCGCCCGCAGCATGCGTTGGCCCACCTGGGCCACGTAGTCCGCGAGGGCACCGCTGTACACCGCGCCCTTCTCCTCAAACTCGGCCAGCGCCTTTTCCCCATCGGAGCGGGCCCAGGCGCCGCTGGCGAGCCCAAGCAGGAGAAGGCCGGTGGCGAGGAAAACGGATCGAGCCATTGCACAGCGTCTTAGGATCGGCATGGGGCCTAGCCTGAGCATGGGGTCTGAATTGACGCTGAACCCGAAGGCCAGACGGCCGCGGGGGACGGGAAGGGAGGCGAAATCGGGCGCCCCGAAGCGCCCGAAGGCGCGCTCCGGGGCCGCCGGAGCCTTAGCGTGCGGAGCGAGCGCCGAAACGCTTGCGGAACTTCTCGACGCGACCGCCCTTGTCGACCATCTTCTGCTTGCCCGTGTAGAACGGATGGCAAGCCGCACAAACGTCGACCTGGAAATCTTGGCAAAGGGTGGACCGGGTGGCGTATTCCGTGCCACAGCTGCACTTCATGGTCACCGCTTCGTACTTCGGATGGATGTCCGCCTTCATGTTGTATCCTGCCTCGCCGGAGCGTTCACCCAGCGCCGCTGCGCTGGGCCAGTCAGGGACCGTGGTCCCGAAAAAAGGTGGCGAAGTGTATCAAAGGTCCCAAGGAGCGCAAGGGGAAAAGGCAACGGATCCAGAGCAGCCGCGCCTTGCCCTCGCCGTGGCCGTACCCGGCCCCTTCCGGGGCGCGCTGACCTATGGCCTCGACGGACAGCCGTCGCCTCCCCCTCCAGGAACCCGGGTACGCGTTCCCCTGGGCGCCCGGAGCGTCCTCGGCATCGCGCTTGAAACCCTGCCAGAGCCGTCGGATCGGGCCCTTAAGCCCATCAGCGAGCGTCTAGATGCGGCGCCGCTCCTGGATCCCACCCAGCTGGCCCTCGGCCGCTGGCTGGCCCAGTACTATCACGCCCCCCTTGGGGAGGCGCTGCGCCTCTTTCTACCCCCCGAGGCGCGGCGCCAAGAGCAGAGCACGCAAGCCCGTACTGACGCCCTTTGCCTGACCGCCGAGGGCAGCGCCCTGCTCACAGCCCTCGCGGAGGACCAGAGGCCTCCCGGCCTTGCCCGAGCCCCGGCTCAGCAAGCCGCCCTCCGGGCCCTCGGCGCCGGGCCCCGGCGCCGCGCCGAGCTGCTTGCCGCGGGACACACGGCCACGACCCTACGGACCCTTCTGCAACGGGGCTGGCTTGAGCCCTGCGATGCGAGTACGCCCGCAACACCGGCACCCGCGCCCCTGCTCCATGCCGAGCAGGCGGAAGCCGTGGCCACGCTCGCCGCGGGCCTGGGCAGCTTTCGCACGACCCTCCTTCAGGGCATCACGGGTTCGGGAAAGACCGAGGTTTACCTCCAGGTGATGGAGCGAGTGTTGGAGGCGGGACAGCAGGTGCTGGTGCTGGTTCCGGAAATTGGCCTGACCCCCCAGACCGCACAACGCTTGGCGGCCCGCCTGAGCGCCCCCGTCCATACCCTACATTCGGGCATGGCACCGGGACTTCGCAACCGGCGCTGGGAGGCAGGCCGCAGCGGCACGCCGATGGTGCTCCTGGGTACCCGCTCAAGCCTTTTCGCGCCCCTCCCTGCCCTGGGCCTGATTATCGTCGATGAGGAGCACGACGACAGTTATAAGCAACAGGACGGGGTCCGCTATTCGGCCCGGGACGTGGCCGTGAAGCGGGGAGCGCTCCAGGGCTGCCCCGTGGTGCTGGGATCCGCCACCCCCTCCCTAGAAACCCTCGAAAATGCGCGACAAGGGCGCTATGGCCACCTTCACCTGCGCCACCGCGCCGGCAAGGCTCAGGCGCCCACGCAGCGCTTTGTGGATCTGCGCAAGCACGCGGCCCCGGAAGGCTTTGCCCAACCAACCCTCGACGCCCTTTCCGAGACCCTGACCCGGGGCGCTCAGGCGCTGGTCTTTCTGAACCGCCGGGGCTATGCGCCGGCGCTGCGATGCCACGCCTGCGGCTGGCTTGCGGATTGCGATCGCTGCGACGCCCGCATGACCGTGCACCGGGACCCAGCAAGGCTCCGCTGCCATCACTGTGACCGCAGCCAGCCTATCCCCGGCGTCTGCCCCAGCTGCAAGGAGCGCAGCCCCATGCCCGTGGGCCAGGGCACGCAGCGGGCGGAAAGCTTGCTCCAGCAACGCTTCCCGGGAACGCCCATTCTTCGCCTAGACCGGGATAAGGTCCGCAGCATGGCGAGGCTGGAGGCGGAGCTTGAGGCCATCGCTCATACCCCCGGGGCGCTGCTTCTGGGCACGCAAATGCTCGCCAAGGGCCATCACTTCCCTCGGGTAGAGCTGGTGGTGATCGTCGACGGCGATAGCGGCCTCTTTAGTGCCGACTTTCGCGCGCCGGAGCGGCTCGCCCAACTTCTTGTGCAAGTGGCAGGGCGAGCGGGGCGGGAGCAGGCACCCGGCACCGTCCTGATCCAAACCCATGACCCGGAGCATCCCCTCCTGCAGGCGGTGGTGACCCAGGGCTATGACGCGTTCGCCGAGGTCGCCTTGGAAGAGCGCGCCCTGCTGGGCCTGCCCCCCTTCGCCCCCTTGGCCCTGCTTCGCGCCGAAGCCCCTCAGTGGGCGCCGGTGGAGCGCTTCCTCACGGAGGCCAAGGCCGCCTTGCTCGCCGCCCCGGGGGCGGAGGCCCAAAGCACCCTAGGTCCGATTCGCGCCCCCATGGCCCGGCGCAGCGGCCGCTTTCGAGGCCAACTGCTTCTCCAGGGCACGGAGCGCGCCCCCTTGCATCGGAACCTCGCCCACGCCCTGCCCCAGATCGACAAATTGCCGTCTGCCCGGCAGGTTCGCTGGCACTGCGACATCGATCCCAGCGATACCTACTAACGGTGACCCCAGCGGGCCCGCTATCATGACGGCCCTAGCACAGGAGGATCCGGGCCTTGGCTAAAGCCGCATCCCGCCGTCATGCCCCCGCTTCGGGTGCCCGCCGCATCGAAACGCCGCCCCCGGCTCAGGGGGGGCGAGGCGTCCCCTTTTTGCTCGGGCTATGCTGCGGCATCGCCCTCACCTTGCTGTTCACTCGGGGCGAGGGGCGCACCCTTGAGAACTCCTTACCCAAGGCCGGCACGGCGGAGCGCATTCCCGAGGTGCGCTTTGAGTTCCCGGAAGTGCTCCGGGATGCGGAGGTGCTCGTGCCCTACGTGGAGGAATACCTCGACGGAGAGGCAAAGCCTGAAGAGGTTGGCGAGTATCTCCTTCAGGCCGGGGCCTTTCGCAGCGCCGAGGACGCGGATCGGCGCCGGGCCATGATCCTGCTGCAGGACCTCCCGGCCCGCACCGTCGCCGTGCGCCGGGACGGCGGCACCTGGCACCGGGTGCTGGTGGGCCCCTTCGAAAGCCGCCGGACGGCCCGGGCCGCCCAGCTGGCCCTCCTCCGGGAAGATATCGACTCCCTGGTGCTGCGCAGCGAGCCCTAGGCCCCGCACGCACCCGCTACGCAAGGATCGCTATGGAACAATTCCACGGAACCACCATTTTGACCGTGCGCCGGGGCAACACCGTTGCCATGGCCGGTGATGGCCAGGTATCCCTCGGGGATACGGTCATGAAAGGCAACGCACGCAAGGTCCGTCGACTCCATAAGGGTCAAATTCTCGCCGGCTTTGCCGGGGGTACGGCGGACGCCTTCACCCTTTTTGAGCGCTTCGAGGGTCAGCTCGATAGCCACGGCGGCCAGCTGGTGCGCGCCGCGGTGGCCATGGCTCGAGAGTGGCGCTCAGACCGCGCCCTACGCCGCCTCGAGGCCCTTCTGACCGTGGCCGATCGGGACACCTCCCTTCTGATTAGCGGTAATGGCGACGTGCTGGAGCCAGAAGATGGGGCCCTGGCCATTGGCTCCGGTGGCAACTACGCCCTCGCAGCCGCCCGCGCCCTTCTAGCCCACAGCGACCTCGACGCCGAGGCCATCGCCCGGGCGTCCCTGAATATCGCCGGAGATATCTGCGTCTACACCAATCACAGCTTGACCGTGGAAGTGCTGGAGGGGTCGGCATGACGGAAATGACGCCCCGGGAAATCGTCCACGCCCTCGATCAGCACATCGTGGGGCAGGGGGAGGCCAAGCGCGCCGTGGCCATCGCCCTCCGTAATCGGTGGCGCCGGCTGCAGCTGGCGCCGGGGCTCCGGGAAGAGGTCACGCCGAAGAACATCCTCATGATCGGCCCCACGGGGGTGGGTAAAACGGAGATTGCCCGGCGCCTTGCCAGGCTGGCCCGCGCGCCCTTCTTGAAGGTCGAGGCCACGAAGTTCACCGAGGTGGGCTACGTGGGCCGGGACGTGGACGCCATGATCCGGGATCTTGCCGAGGCCGCCTACCAGCTGCTGCGACAGGAGGAAATCGAGGCGCAGCGGCCCCGGGCCCAGGACGCGGCGGAACAGCGCCTACTCGATGCGCTGCTCCCGGCGGCTCGGGGCGAGAGCGAAAGCCGAGGCGATTCCAGCGCCCGCCAGCTCCTGCGCAAGCAGCTGCGGGAAGGCACGCTCAACGAGCGGGAGGTCACGCTTGATCTGACCGCCCCCCAAAGCACCCCGGAGCTCATGACGCCCCCGGGCATGGAAGAGATGGCCTCCCAGCTTCAGGGGCTCTTCGCCGGTCTCCAGCAAAGCCGGCGCCGGAGCGAACGGCTCACGGTGAAGGAGGCCCTTAAGCGCCTCGAGGCCGAGGAAGGGCAGCGACTCCTGAACGAGGACCGGCTCCGCTCGGCCACCGTGGACGCAGTGGAGAACCGGGGCATCGTCTTCATCGACGAAATCGACAAGGTGGCTCGGCGCGGGGACGGCGCCCAGGCCGATGTGTCTCGGGAGGGCGTCCAGCGGGATCTATTGCCGCTGATCGAAGGGAGCACGGTGACCACGAAGTACGGCCCCGTGCGCACGGACCACATCCTGTTCATCGCGTCCGGCGCCTTCCACCTGTCCCGGCCTAGCGACCTCATCCCCGAGCTACAGGGCCGCCTGCCCATTCGGGTGGAGCTAAAGGCCCTCACCCCTGAGGATTTCCGCCGCATTCTCACCGAGCCCTCGGCCTCCCTACTGCGTCAGTATCAGGCCCTGCTCGCTACGGAAGGGGTAACGCTGACGCTGACGGACGAGGCCATCACCCGCCTCGCGGAGCTGGCTTGGCAGATTAACGAGCAGACGGAAAACATCGGCGCCCGGCGTCTTCACACCATGCTAGAACGGCTCCTCGAGCCCGTGGCCTTTGACCCAAGCGCCGCGGCCGCGGACGGCACCCTGGTCCTTGATGCCGCGGCCGTGGATGCCCAACTCAAGGACGTTGCCGGCGACGAAGATCTGGCGCGCTACATTCTTTAGGGGGAGGCTCCATGACCGCACCCGTGCCCAAGGCCATTACGCTCCATAAGCAGTCGAAGGTGCTCGAACTCCGTTGGGACGATGAAACCCACCATCTTCCCGCGGAGCTGCTGCGGGTCCTCTCGCCCTCCGCAGAGGTCCGAGGCCATGGCGCCGGCGATCGGATCCTGCAGACGGGGAAAAAGTACGTCGCCATCACTCACGTCGAGCCCGTGGGGCGCTACGCCCTGCGGCTGGTCTTCGATGACGGTCACGACAGCGGTCTGTACACCTGGACCTACCTTCGGGACCTCGGCGATCGCCAGGAACGGCATTGGGCCGCTTATGAGCAAGAGCTCAAGCAGGCCAACGCGTCCCGCCTCCCCGCGGTCACCCTAAAAGCCTGGACCCCAGACGCTTAGAGGGCAGGCGGCAAGGGAGGCGGTCTGCCAGCGCAGGGTTTACACTTCTCCCCTATTCAACGAAACGAGACCACCATGGCGCCCCCCTCCCCCACCGACGATCAACACGCAAGCGACGGCACCGTCGACTTCGGCTATGAGCGGGTAAAAGCCGAGGAAAAGGCCGCCCGGGTGGCCGAGGTTTTCCGCTCCGTGGCGCCCCGCTACGACCTCATGAACGATCTCATGTCCCTGGGCACGCATCGCCTCATGAAGCGACTCACGGTCACCCTCGCGGGGGTGCGGCCGGGCCATCGGGTCCTCGACCTAGCAGGGGGAACGGGCGACGTCGCTGCCCTCCTCGCGGAGCGGGTGGGGCCCACGGGGCAGGTGATCCTGGCGGACATTAACGAAGCCATGCTCATCGTTGGCCGGGATCGGATGATCGACCGGGGCCATCTGAACATCCACCCAGCCCTGGCCGACGGCGAAGCCCTGCCCTTTGGAGACGACAGTTTCGATGCCGCGACCATCGCCTTCGGGCTCCGTAACGTCACCCGGAAGGATCAAGCCCTTCGGGAGCTGCATCGGGTGCTGAAGCCCGGCGCACCCCTCTTGGTGCTCGAATTCTCGAAGCCCCGGGGCGCCCTTCTGGAAAAGGCCTACGACGCCTTCTCGAGCCTCTGGCCCACGGTGGGGGGCGCCCTGGCCGGAGACCGGGAAGCCTATCGCTACCTGAACGAATCCATTCGCATGCATCCGCCGCAGGAAGCCTTGGCTGAAATGATGCGCGAAGCGGGCTTCGGCGCGGTGCGATTCCATAATCTGATCGGCGGCATTGCGGCCATTCACCAGGGGCGCAAGCAATAGGCATGGCGCCCCCCGGCGAAACCCCCACGGGCCCGCGCCTGCCAAGCCTGAAGGACGCACTCCTGTGCGCGGCGCTAGAGGGCGCCCTCCGCCTGGCCTTGAAAAGTGCCCCGGAAACGGCCCGCGCGCTCCAGCGCCTGGCCCCCGCAAGCTTCGCCTTCGAGAGCGCCGTTCCTGCCCTGGCGCTTACGCTGAGCCTCGGACCCCAGGAGGACCCGCTCTTTTTGAGCCCCGGGGCAGAGCCCGCGGCGAAGGCCAAGGCCACCCTGCGCCCGGGCGCCTGGCAACGGCTTATGGAGCGCGGGATTGAGGGGGCCGTATTGTCCGGGGCCGTGGTGGTGGAGGGCGATCGCCAGGCCCTTGAGGCCCTCCTCGAGGCCCTACTGAGTAGCCCGCCGGATGTACTCGGCCCCATCGCCGCGCTCTTTGGCGACGCCGCAGCCGGGGCCGCCGACGCCCTGGGCCGGGATCTGCTCGGCCGGGGTCGTCACCATGCGCGGGAAAGCGCAGCCAAGCTACGGCGGGCCGCGGGCGGGCCTCGCGGCCTTTTCCCCGCCCCGGAGGAGGTCGCACGATTTTTCGATGAGGCCGACGATCTTTCCCTTGCCGTGGATCGAGCGGCGGCGCGGCTGCGCCGCCTTGAGGGCGGGCGTTCCTCGTGACCCAAGCTTCAGCGGGAATGGCGCGGCGCAGCGCCCTGCGCATTGCCTGGGTCATCCTGCGCTTCCGCCTCGACCAAATACCCCGCGACCTCGGCCTACCCCTTGGGGCCCTGCCGGCACCCCTGCGCATCTTGCTGGCCCTACTAGCGCTCTTCCCCGCAGGGCGTCGCCCGGGACCGGAGCGACTCCGCCTAGCCATCGAGGCCCTCGGGCCCATCTTCGTAAAGCTTGGCCAGCTGCTGTCCTCGCGCCCCGACCTCCTTACCCCGGACTACGCGGCAAGCCTGAAGAAGCTTCAGGACCAGGTAACCCCCATCGATGAAACCCTGGCTCGCCGAACCCTCGAGGGCGCCCTTGGCGGCCCCCTGGATGCCGTCTTCCAAACCTTCGAAGCCACGCCCCTAGCTTCCGCGAGCATTGCGCAGGTTCACGGCGCTCGGCTATGGGATGGCGAGGCCGTGGTGGTCAAGCTCCGCCGCCCCGGCATCGAGCGCACCATCGCTGACGATCTGGCGTTGATGCGCGCCCTTGCCCAGGCCCTGCTCCGGGTCTGGCCCGAGGCTCGCAGGCTCCGGCCCCAGGAGGTGGTCGAGGACTACGCGGCCACCATCACGGGTGAGCTCGACCTTCTCGCCGAGGCCGCGAATACCTCCCAGCTTCGCCGGAATTTTCGCGCCTCTCCCCTGCTCTACGTTCCCAAGGTGCACTGGCCCCTGTGCCGGGAGGACGTGCTGGTCCTCGAGCGCATCACCGCCACACCCATCGGGGATCTCGAAGCCCTTCGGGCCGCGGGGACGAACTTTGAGGTCCTGGCCAACCGGGGCGTGGAAACGTTCTTTACCCAAGTTTTTGAAGACAACTTTTTCCACGCCGATATGCACCCGGGCAATATCTTCGTGGACCTCACGAACCCCGCGGACCCAAGCTACATCGCCATCGACTGCGCCATCATCGGTACGCTCACGGAGGTTGATCAGGATTACCTGGCGCGGAACCTCCTGGCCTTCTTCAATCAGGATTACGCTGAGGTGGCCCGGCTCCACGTTGCCTCCGGGTGGGTCCCGGCGCATACGGACGCAGCGGCCTTTGAGCGCGTGATCCGCGAAGTCTGCGAACCGCTCTTCGAAAAGCCCCTGGCGGAGATTTCCTTCGGGCATTTTCTGCTGACCCTCTTCGATACGGCCCGGGCCTTTGATATGACGGTGCAGCCCCAGCTGGTGCTGCTGCAGAAAACCTTGCTCAATATCGAGGGCCTTGGACGCCAGCTATACCCCGAACTCGATCTTTGGAAGACCGCCAAGCCCTTCATGGAGCGCTGGCTCGCCCGCCAGCTGAATCCCTTAAATCGCTTCCGACGGACCCTGACCCCGGTGCTTGAGGCCGCGCAACGCTTACCGGGCCTGCCCGAACGAGAGGCGGCCCGGGATGAAAAAATCGCCGCCCTACAGCGCGAGGTCGAAGCCCTTCGCCAACCGAAGCCCGCCCCCTGGGGGCCAGGGCTCGCGGGCCTGGCAGCGCTGGGGCTCGGCGCGGCGCTGCTCGCCGGCGCCCCCGCCGCGCCCGTGGGCTTGGGCACCCTGGCCCTGGGCCTCGCGCTGACAATCCTTTCCCGGCGACACTCCTAGGGGGAGTCGGGTATGCTGGCGCCCCAGGTCCCCAGAACAGTCAGGTCATGAACCACCCAATCTTCCAGGCCCTAGATACCCTTCTTGAGGAACGCCGCGGGGCGGCCCCGGAGTCTTCCTACGTAGCGAGCCTCTACGCGAAGGGAATGAATAAGATCCTGGAAAAGATCGGGGAGGAGAGCACGGAGCTCGTCATCGCCGCCAAGGACTGCGCGACCGGGGGCGACCGGAAAGCGGTGGTACACGAAGCAGCGGACCTTTGGTTTCACTGCTTGGTGCTGCTGAAATCCCTAGATCTCAGCTCGGACGATATCGCCGAAGAGCTGCAACGCCGCTTCGGCGTATCGGGCCACGACGAGAAGGCCCAGCGGGCCTCGGCCCAAGACTCATAGGAGAGCGACCATGTTTGGCCTGAGCGTTACCGAACTACTGATCATTCTGGCAATCGTGCTGCTCCTCTTCGGCACCAAGCGTCTGCGCAACCTCGGCGGCGACCTCGGCGGCGCCATCAAGGGCTTCCGCAAGGCCATGAAGGAAGACGACGGCAAGGCGGCCGACGCGAGCCCGGAGGTCCTGGAAGGCCAGGCCCAGGCGAGCACCGCCAGCGAGCAAGAGAAAGCCAAAAACACCGTCTAAGGGGAATCTGCCCTCGCCATGTTCGATATCGGCTTCCCTGAGCTGCTGATCGTTGCGCTCGTGCTGCTCCTGGTCGTCGGCCCGGAGCGCCTGCCCGAGGTCCTGCGCACCGTGGGCCGGGTGGTCGGCTCGGCTCGGCGCAGCTTCGATACGCTAAAAGCCGAGCTCGAGCGGGAAGTGGGCGCCGACGACCTTCGCCGGGAACTCCACAACGCGCGCATCATGGAAGATGCCAAGCGCCTGCAAGAGGATCTGAAGGGCGCGGAACAATCCTTCAAGGCGCTAGAGCAGACCACCAAGGCCGAGCTCACGGCGGCGGAGGACGCCCTCCGCGCCCCGCCCACGGGTGATCCCTCTTCTAACAAGGGCGAAGCGGAAGGGGAAGCAAATGCCAAGGCTGAGGCGCCCAAGGCTGAGGCGCCCAAGGTGACGCAGGCGCCCCAGGGCGAGCTGGCCTTTCCCGGGGAAGCACAGGACTCGGGCGGCAAAGCGTGAAGGAAGACGATTACGCCGTGGACGAAGAAACTCAGCCTCTGCTGGCACACCTGGCGGAGCTTCGCAGCCGCGTGCTACGCGCCGTGCTATCGGTACTCGTGATCTTCTTCCCGCTGTTTTACTTCGCCAACGATCTCTACGAATTCATTTCCGAACCGCTACGGGCCGTGCTCCCGGAAGGCTCCACCATGATCGCCACGGAAGTGGCCTCTCCGTTTCTTACGCCCTTCAAGCTGTCCCTGATCATGGCCTTTTTCCTGGCCATTCCCTACGTGCTTCATCAGCTCTGGAGCTTTGTCTCCCCGGGGCTCTATAAGCACGAAAAGCGCCTGGCGGTACCGCTGCTGCTCTCCAGCATCGTGCTGTTTTACACGGGGATCGCCTTTGCCTACTTCGCCGTGTTCCCGCTGATCTTTGGCTTCTTGACCAGCGTTGGGCCCGCTGGGGTCGCAATCATGACGGACATCAACCGCTACCTCGACTTCGTGCTCAAGCTCTTCTTTGCCTTTGGCTTTGCCTTCGAAATCCCCGTGGCCACCCTGCTTCTCGTCGCCTCCGGAGTCACCAACGCCCAGGCGCTTCGGGAAAAGCGGGCCTACGTGATCGTCGGATGCTTTGTGGTGGGCATGCTGCTAACGCCCCCGGACGTGATCAGCCAGATCCTTCTGGCGGTGCCCATGTGGGCGCTCTACGAGGTGGGGATTTTCTTCGCGGCCTTCATTCGGCCGGAAGGGGAAAGGGATTCGGAGGACGCGGCCTAGCCTTCGAGCCAGAAGGTCAACGGGCCATCGTTCACCAGGGCCACCTTCATGTCAGCGCCAAAGCGTCCCGCTTCCACCAAGCCCCCGTGCTGTCGACGGGCTTCCGCTAAAAAGGCTTCATAAAGCGGCTCTGCCACCGGCGGCGGCGCTGCCGAGGAAAAGCTCGGGCGGCGACCGCGCCGCGTATCCGCTGCCAGGGTGAACTGAGACACCACCAGGAGCCCACCTCCCACCTCGCTTAAGCTGCGATCCATGGGCTTTTCGTCCCCAGGAAAAATCCGGAGCCCGAGCACCCGCTCGACGAGGCGAGGGATTTGCGCCGCTCCGTCCCCCTGTTCGATGCCGAGAAAGAGCAGCACTCCGGGGCCGATGGCCCCTACGGACGCCCCCTCCACACGCACTTCGGCTTCAAGGACGCGCTGCACCAGGGCCTTCATGCCTCTTTGCTGCGCTCCTGACGGCGGCGCTCGTGCTCCTTCAGGAACTTCTTGCGCACCCGAATGGCCGCGGGGGTGAGTTCCACAAGTTCATCTTCCTCGATGAACTCCAGCGCTTGCTCGAGAGTCATGCGCACCGGCGGAGTCAGGATCATGTTTTCGTCGCTGCCCGCGGCACGAATGTTGGTGAGCTGCTTTTCCTTCGTGGGATTCACGGGCAGATCATTCCCGCGGCTGTGAATGCCCACGATCATGCCTTCGTAAACGTCGACCCCGGGCTCGACCATCATGCGGCCGCGCTGCTGGAGGTTGAAGAGGGCAAAGGCCGTGGCCTTCCCTTGAACGTTAGACACCAGGACGCCGTTGATCCGCTCCCCCGCCGACCCCGGCTGGTAGGCATCCCAGTGGGAGAAGGTTGAGGTCAGAATGCCACTGCCGGAGGTCATGGATAGGAACTGGCCGCGCAAGCCGATCAACCCCCGGGAGGGAATAAGGTAATCCAGACGTACCCGACCCCGACCGTCGGGGACCATGTTCTGAAGGTTCCCCCGGCGCTGCCCTAGCACTTCCATGACCGTACCCTGGTGCTGCTCTTCAACGTCGATCACCAGGGATTCGATGGGCTCTTCCCGACCGTTTTCGCCCTCGCGCAGCACCACCTCGGGGCGGGAGACGCCGAGCTCGTAGCCTTCCCGGCGCATGGTCTCAAGGAGGACGGAAAGGTGCAGCTCGCCCCGGCCCGATACGCGGAACTGATCGGGGTGCGCCGTATCCTCGACCCGAAGCGCCACGTTATAGAGCAGCTCCTTGTCGAGGCGAGCGCGAATCTGCCGGCTCGTTAGAAACTTGCCATCGCGCCCGGCGAAGGGCGAGGTGTTGACCTGAAAGGTCATGGACACCGTGGGTTCATCCACCGTGAGCGCCGGCAGCGCTTCCACGGCGGAGGGGTCGCAGAGCGTGTCCGAGATCGCCAGCTCATCGATACCCGTGATGCTGACGATATCGCCCGCCCGCGCTTCGGCGACGTCCTTGCGCTCGAGTCCGGCATAGCCGAGCACGGAGAGGATACGCGCGTTTCGCCGCGCCCCTTCGCGATTTTCCACGGTCACGGGCATGCCCGGGCGTGCCACCCCGCGCTGAATGCGGCCGAGGCCGATAACCCCCACGTAGCTGGAGTAGTCCAGCGCGCTGATTTGCATCTGGAAGGCCCCTTCCGGGTCCACCTGCGGGGCAGGGACATGCTCTACGATGGTGTCGAGGATGAGGCGCATATCCTCTTCGAGATCATCGGGATCGCTGCCAGCCCGGCCTAGCAGCGCAGAGGCGTAAACGGTGCGGAAGTCGAGCTGCTCCTCGCTCGCCCCCAAGCGGTCGAAAAGATCAAAGACTTCCCCCTCCACCCAATCGGCCCGAGCCCCTTCCCGATCGACCTTATTGATGACCACGATGGGGGAGAGCTTCTGGGCGAAGGCCTTCCGGGTAACGAAACGGGTTTGCGGCATGGGGCCGTCCACGGCGTCCACGAGCAAGAGCACGCTATCGACCATGGAGAGCACCCGCTCCACCTCACCACCGAAGTCCGCGTGCCCCGGGGTATCCACGATATTGATACGCACCCCTTTCCAATCCAGGGCCGTGTTCTTAGCGAGGATCGTAATGCCTCGCTCCTTTTCCAGATCCTGGTTATCCATAACCCGTTCCGCCTGTCCGGGCGCAATGGCGCCGGCGAGCTGAAGCAAGCGGTCAACGAGGGTCGTTTTGCCATGATCGACGTGGGCAATGATGGCAACATTTCGGATGGCCTGAGAGGCGCCAGAATCTTTAGCGTGCACGAGAAACCGCCTGGGGGGTTGTTGGGGGCGGCGCATTATAGGCAGGGTCGCGCGCAAAGGGGACGACGAATCAAGAAAACCTTTCATGACCCCAAGCTGGGCCCGGGCAACGCCTTAAAATGGTGCGTCCGGATTTCTCTGCACCTTTTTTGAGCACGTTATCGTCTAGAATCGAGGAAATCCGCCGATAAAAACCCCATTCGAGCCCCGCCAGGACCCGGCATGATCCTTGCTGCTCACCTTCCGAATGCCCAAACCGGGTGCGTCTTGGCGTCTACGCCGTCCGCGACCCAGGCCTCGGGGCGTTAGGTCCCCTCGGGGGCAATCCAATGTGAAATCAACGTTTTTTGCGGAGAGCGAACCATGTCGTTGAAAACCCTGGCGATGATCGAGGAACACAGTGTGAAGTGGGTCGACCTCCGCTTCACGGACCCCCGGGGCAAGGAGCAGCACACCACCTTCCCCGCCAAGGTCGTGGACGAAGACTTCATGACCAATGGCGCTATGTTCGATGGCTCGTCCATCGCCGGCTGGAAGGGCATCAACGAGTCGGACATGATCCTCATGCCCGATGACGAGACCGCGGTGCTCGATCCTTTCGCGGAAGACACCACCCTCCTGGTGCGTTGCGATATCGTCGAGCCCAGCACCATGCAGCTCTACAGCCGGGACCCGCGAAGCACGGCAAAGCGCGCTGAAGCCTACCTCCAGGCCTCGGGCCTCGGGGACGAGGCCTACTTCGGTCCGGAAGCCGAATTCTTTGTCTTTGACGACGTGCGCTTCCAGGTGGAAATGGGCCGCGCTTCCTACGCCATCAGCGCTGAAGAGGCGGCTTGGGAATCCAACACGGAATTCGAAGGCGGCAACATGGGCCACCGCCCCCGGGTGAAGGGCGGCTATTTCCCCGTGCCCCCGGTGGACTCCTCCTTCGATCTGCGGAACGCCATGTGCAATGCCATGGAGCAGATGGGCCTCACCATCGACGTGCATCACCACGAAGTGGCCACGGCATGCCAAAACGAGATCGGGGTGAAGTTCAACACCCTGGTGAAAAAGGCCGACGAAACGCAAATTTACAAGTACTGCGTCCATAACGTGGCCCATGCCTACGGCAAGACCGCCACCTTCATGCCGAAGCCTCTGGTTGGCGATAACGGCTCCGGGATGCACGTGCACCAGTCCATCGCCAAGGATGGGGTGAACCTGTTCCACGGCGACGTTTACGCGGGCCTCTCCGAAACGGCGCTCTACTACATTGGCGGCATCATCAAGCACGCTAAGGCGCTCAATGCCTTCACCAATGCCAGCACCAATAGCTACAAGCGCCTCGTGCCCGGCTTCGAAGCGCCGGTGATCCTCGCCTACTCGGCGCGGAACCGCAGTGCCTCCATTCGGATTCCCTATATCCAGGGCGGCAACCCCCGCGCCTACCGCGTAGAAGTGCGCTTCCCCGATCCGACGGCAAACCCCTACCTGGCCTTCTCCGCCATGCTCATGGCCGGCCTGGACGGGATCAAGAACAAGATCCACCCCGGCGAAGCCATGGACAAGGATCTGTACGATCTGCCCGCAGAAGAGCTGGCGGGGCTGCCCACGGTTTGCGCGGGTCTCGACGAAGCCCTTGCGGCCCTCGACGCCGACCGGGCCTTCCTTACGGAAGGGGGCGTGTTCACGGACGATCAGATCGATGCCTACATCGACCTGAAGATGGAAGAAGTCACGGCCCTGCGCATGCAGACCCACCCCGTGGAATTCCAGCTCTACTACTCCTGCTAAGCCATTTCGCAGGATCCGAAAGGGCGCCGAAGGGCGCCCTTTTTTGTGCCCGAGCTTTAAGGCTAAGCTCCGAATATGAAACGTCTTGGGCTCACCCTTGTGCTCCTCCTTGGCCTCGTCGCCAGCGCGGCGGGAGCCGCTGCACCCATTTACCGGCTCGATAAGGCCAATCAGGCACCGGAATTTACCGATCGTCCTCCCCAGCAATCGAATCCCGTGGTTACGCTCGGCGCGCCCTCAGCCTTCCCCGCCCTGCAGGCGCCTGGCTTCGATCGAAAGCCCGACCCGACGACGGCCAGCGAGGGGTCGGGGGCCCCCGAACCCTCCGGCGAGATCACTCCGAAACCCACCTTTGCCATTCTCTCTCCGGGCCCCGGGGAAGGGATTCGAGCCAACAATGGGGCAGTGCCCCTGGCCCTCACCCTAAGCCCCGCCCTCGCCCCCGAGGAGCGCCTGCGCCTGCGCTTGGACGGGCAGACACTCATGACCACCGAAACCCCACCGGCGATGCTGGAAGGCCTGGCTCGGGGGGAGCACACCCTCCTCATCGAGCGCTTGGATCGGGAAGGCCGCGCCCTCGCAAAGGCCGAGCGAACCTTTTACGTGCTTCGCACCGCCCTCGGGCGCGCCCCTTAAGCACAGGACGCACCTAAATGGTGCATTATGTTCCCGAGCCTGCCCCCTAGGCACCACTAGGAATCGAAAAAAAGCGCACCCTTTGGGCGCAGGCCCCCAGCCTTAGGCCCTCCCGAGGCAAGGACCCAAGGTGGTGCAGAACTTGCTAGCGTCATTTAGGAATCCTTGGGAGCGTAACCGTGAACGGTCCACCGGTGCGGAACATGCTTAACGCCATTCTCGATCACCAAACCACCAGCGTGGTCATGGTGGACGCGGCTCTGCGTGTTCAGTACCTGAACCCCGCTGCGGAGTTCCTCCTTGCCGCTAGCTTTGAGCGCGCCCGGGGGGAGAGTCTCGGCGCCCTTCTTCGAGACAGCGACGCCTTTCTTGGGGAGCTCACTGGCGCTCTCAGCCGCAGCCAAGGCTACACTCGGCGTCAGCTGAAGCTGGTCACTGCCGCACAACATCAGCGCCTCACGGTAGACCTCACCGTAACCCCCCTGAGCGACTGGGAAGCGCCCGCCCTCCTACTGGAGCTGCTACCGGTAGACCGGGTGCTGCGCATTCACCGGGAGACGCAGCAGCAACGGGTTCAGGAAACCACTCGAGAGCTCGTTCGCGGCCTTGCACATGAGATTAAGAACCCCCTCGGCGGCATTCGCGGCGCCGCCCAGCTTCTCGATCGCGCCCTTGGCGCTCCAGAGCTCAGCGAATACACCCAGATCATTATCGAGGAGGCGGACCGGCTCCGGTCCCTGGTGGATCGCATGCTCGGGCCGAACAAGACCCCCAAGGCCCAGGCCACCAACATTCATCGCCTTTTAGAACGGGCGCGGCAGCTGACCCAGGCGGAACACGGCGAGGGGCTACGTTTTCTGCGGGACTACGATCCGTCCTTGCCAGAGCTGTCCTGCGACCCGGACCAGCTCATGCAGGCGCTCCTCAACATTGTGCAGAACGCTGCCGAGGCGCTGGAGCACACGGAGCGACCCACCATTACCCTTCGCACCCGAGCCCTCCGCCAGGCCTCCATTGGCCAGCGACGCCATCGCTTGGTGCTACGCATCGATATCTTTGACAACGGGCCCGGGGTTCCCGCGGCCCTTGCCGATCAACTTTTCTATCCCATGGTCAGTGGCCGGGCAGAGGGCACGGGCCTTGGCCTATCCATCGCACAAACGATCGTTGGCCGGCACGGCGGCATCATTGAGTGCGATAGCCATCCTGGGGATACGCGATTCACCATTAGCCTTCCGCTGGAGCAACCGCATGACGGCTAAAGATCATGTGTGGGTCGTCGACGACGACCGATCCATTCGCTGGGTTCTGGAACGGGCCCTTGAGCAGGCTGGCATGGCCGTCACGCTTTTTGAAAGCGGTAGCGCGGCCCTTCACCGGCTGCGCACGGAACGCCCGGATGCGATCCTTAGCGACATCCGCATGCCCGGCATGGACGGCCTCGAGCTCCTCGAGCGCTTGCACAGCGAGCACCCCGAACTTCCCGTCATCATCATGACCGCGCACTCGGATCTCGACTCCGCCGTGTCCTCCTACCAGCGTGGCGCCTTCGAGTATCTCCCGAAGCCCTTTGACGTGGATGAAGCGGTCGCCGTCGCCAAGCGGGCCGTCGCCCACGCCCAGGAGCAGCGCAACGCCCGGCAATTTGAGGAGGGGCTTGGTCCCGAATCGGAAATCATCGGTCAGGCGCCGGCCATGCAGGAAGTCTTCCGCGCCATCGGCCGCCTTTCTAACTCGAACATCACGGTGCTGATTAATGGTGAATCGGGCACCGGTAAGGAACTGGTTGCCCAAGCCCTGCATCGGCACTCGCCGCGCAGCGATAACCCCTTCATCGCCCTGAACATGGCCGCCATTCCCAACGAACTCATCGAATCAGAGCTCTTTGGCCACGAAAAAGGGGCTTTCACCGGCGCCACGGCCCAGCGCGTGGGGCGGTTCGAGCAGGCGAACGGCGGAACCCTATTCCTCGACGAAATCGGCGACATGCCCGCGGACACGCAAACGCGGCTTCTCCGGGTGCTTGCGGATGGCGAGTTCTACCGCGTGGGGGGGCACCAGCCCGTGAAGGTGAACGTGCGCATCATCGCCGCCACTCACCAAAACCTTGAAGGCCTGGTGCAGGCCGGTCGCTTCCGCGAGGACCTCTTCCACCGCTTGAACGTCATCCGCATTCACCTGCCTTGCCTCGCGGAGCGGCGCGGCGATATTCCGCTCCTGGCCCGCCACTTCCTGGCCAGCGCCGCCCAGGAGCTGGGTGGGGAAACGAAAATCCTGCGCCCAGAAACGGAAGACTATATTTCCACCCTCGATTGGCCTGGCAACGTGCGCCAGCTCGAAAACACCTGCCGCTGGCTAACGGTGATGGCTTCGGGGCGAGAAATTCACGTCGGGGACCTGCCCCCGGAACTACGCCGCGGCGAAGCAGAAGTGCTTACCACCACGAACTGGGAATCGGCCTTGCGCAACTGGGCAGACCAGGAGCTCAGTCGCCGCCCCGAGGTCGATGGCAGCCCGCTCCTCGACGTCGCGGTCCCCAAATTTGAGCGCATCATGATTGACGTGGCCCTGAAGCACACCGGTGGCCGGCGACGAGATGCCTCCAACCTGCTCGGCTGGGGGCGCAATACGCTCACCCGGAAGATCAAGGAACTGGGCATGGAAGCCGAGAATCCCGAAAGCGACGCTCCCGGGGACGACGCCGAGGACGGGTGACCGCCGCCGCAAAGGCGGTCACACTGAGCTTTCCTTGGGAGGGAGGCTCATATCATGCGACGCAACACCATTCTGACCACGGCGCTCTGCGCTGCCCTACTGCTTGGTTGCGAGGGGTCCCCGCCGGCCCCCTGGTCCGTGACCACCCTCGTGGCTCCGGGGCCCTTTCACGGCATTCACGGCCTCGGCTACGACCGAGACGGTCGGCTCCTCGCCGGTAGCGTCGTTGGCGCGGCCACCTATGCCGTGGATCGAGAGAGCGGCGCCGTCACCGTGGCCCTGCCCGCCCCCGATGGCATGGCCGACGACCTCGCCCTGGCTCCCGACGGCACCTTGGCCTGGACGGGCTTTCTCTCCGGCACCCTTTGGATACAGCGGCCCGGGGAAGCCCCCCAGCGCATTGCCGCGGGTTACCCCGGTGCCAACTCCCTGGCCTTTACCGATGACGGACGACTGTTCTTCACCCAGGTGTTTCTTGGGGACGCGCTCTACGAGGCCGACCTTACCGGCGCCCAGGCGCCGCGCCTGATCATGGAAGGCATGGGCGGCTTGAACGGCTTCGAGATCGGTCCCGATGGTGCCCTCTATGGACCGCTATGGTTTAAGGGACAAATCGCCCGAGTCGATCTAGAAACGGAAACCCTGAGCGTCATCGCCGACGGCTTCGCCATTCCCGCGGCGGTGAACTTTGACAGTCAGGGCCGACTTTTTACCGTCGATACGCAGAAGGGAGAGGTGCTCGAGGTGAACCGGGACGGCGGACCGCACCGCCTCATCGCTACCGTGGCGCCCGCCATCGACAACTTGGTGATCACCCCCGACGATCAAATCATCATCTCGAACATGGCCGATAACGCCCTGATCGAAATCGATCCCGATAGCGGCGCCACCCGCACCATCGTCAGCAGCGCCCTCGCCGTGGCCGGCGATCTCGCCGCTACGGAGGCCGGGGACGGCGCCTGGATCGCCGACGTCTTTTCCCTGCGCCGGGTGGACGGAAAGGGCACGGTCACGGAGGCGGCGCGGCAGTATGCGGGCGCCCTTGAGAACCCCCTATCCGTGGGAGCGGGGGCTGGAGAGGTGGCCACGAGCTCCTGGTCCGCCGGGGTCATCCAAAGGTTCGATGCGACCTCCGGAGCCATCCTCGGCACCTACCATGAGATGGCAAGCCCCATGGACGTACTCCCTCTCGGCGGCGAAGCGGTGCTTTTCTTAGATTTCCTCGGCGGCCGTCTTGTGGAAGCCAAGGGCGCGCACCTGGAAGACCAGCGCGTCATCCTGGGCGATCTCGCAGGCCCCGTGGCACTGCTACGAGACGATGCCGAGCACGTCCTGATCAGTGAACGGGGCGCCGGCCAGGTGCGCCGCGTGAACCTTGCCGATGGGCACGCGACGGTGGTCGCTGAGGGGCTTCAGGCACCGGAAGGCCTGACCCGCACCCTCGACGGCACCCTGCTGGTCGCCGACGTGGATCAGCGCGCCGTATTCGCTGTGGAAGGGGGCAAGCTCCGGGCCATCGCCAAGGATCTGCCCATCGGCTTTGAAGCCCCGCCAGGGACCCCCGCGGCCTTTATCCCCACGGGCCTCGCCACCCTGGAGGATGGCACCGTACTCCTCTCCGCGGACCAAAATGCCAGCGTGCTGCGCCTGAAGCCGCGGTGACGCCTCCCGCGGTCATTCTCTACGAGCCGGAAATCCCCCCGAACACGGGGAACGTGATCCGGCTCTGCGCCATCACCGGGGCGCCGCTCCACCTCATCGCTCCCCTGGGCTTTGAACTAGATGATCGGCGCCTGCGCCGGGCGGGCCTGGATTACCATGAGTTCGCCTCGCTCACGGTCCATGACAGCTTGGCGTCATGCCTTGAGCAGCTTCCTCCCAGCACGGTTTACGCCTTTACCACGAAGGCTTCCCGTTCTGCCTTTGAGGCGCCCCTGGGGACCGCCGGGGCTTTGCTCTTCGGGCCGGAAACCCGGGGCCTGCCGGACGCCGTGCTGGCAAGCTTTCCCGAAACGCAGCGACTGCGCCTGCCCCAGCTGGCCGGGCGCCGATCCCTCAACCTCAGCAATGCGGTGGCCGTCGCCGTCTACGAGGCTTGGCGCCAGCAGGGCTTTCCCCCAACCCCCTGACCTTCCCGCCGGAGCGGTTTACACTCCGGGGCAGGGGAGGAACGGCTATGCATGATTCGTCACACCGCGCCTACTGGCGCGCCAACCTTGCACTGATCGCTCGGTGCCTGGGCCTATGGTTTCTCGCCTCCTTCGGGGGCGGCATTGTATTTCGCGATGCCTTGGACGCCTTCACTGTCCTGGGCGTCCCCGCAGGATTTTGGTTTGCCCAGCAGGGCGCGATCTGGGTTTTCCTTGCGGTGCTGGCCTATTACGGCTGGGCAAGCCATCGCCTCGATCAAAAATTCGATGTCGACGACGATTAAGCCATGACCCTACAAACGCTGACCTACCTCGTGGTGGGGGCGAGCTTCGCCCTCTACATCGCCATCGCCCTGCGCACCCGCGCCGCCAGCACCGGGGACTTTTACGTCGCTGGGGGCGGCGTCCATCCCATCGCCAATGGCATGGCCACGGCGGCAGACTGGATGAGCGCCGCATCCTTTATCTCCATGGCGGGGCTCATCGCCTTCCTGGGCTACGACGGCTCGGTCTACCTCATGGGCTGGACCGGTGGCTACGTGCTTCTGGCACTGCTGCTCGCGCCCTACCTGCGAAAGTTCGGGAAGTTCACCGTTCCCGACTTCATCGGGGACCGCTACGACTCCTCCACGGCGCGCCTGGTCGCTGTGCTGTGCCTAATCTTTGTGTCCTTCACCTATGTGGCCGGGCAGATGCGTGGCGTCGGCATTGTGTTTTCCCGCTTCCTTGAGGTGGATCTGGGCCTAGGCTTGGTCATTGGCATGGCCATTGTCTTTTTCTACGCCGTGCTCGGTGGGATGAAGGGCATCACCTATACGCAGGTGGCCCAATACTGCGTGCTCATCACCGCCTATACGGTGCCCGCCGTCTTTATTGCCCTCCAGGTCACGGGCATGCCCCTTCCCCAGCTGGCCTTCGGCGCCACCCTCCCCGGGGAAAGCATAACCGTGTTGGAAAAGCTCGACGGGGTCGTCACAGAGCTGGGCTTTAGGGCCTATACGGACGGGGCGAAGAGCACCTTCGATGTCTTTTGCGTGACCGCCGCGCTCATGGCCGGGACCGCAGGCCTTCCCCATGTGATCGTGCGCTTCTTTACGGTCCCCAAGGTCTCCGATGCCCGGCGCAGCGCCTTTTGGGCCCTGGCCTTCATCGCCGTGCTCTACACCACGGCGCCGGCGGTGGGCGCCCTCGCCCGTCTGAACCTGCACGCGACACTGCAGCCCGGCCCCATGACCGAGCCCGCGGGCAGCCTCGCCTATGCCGAGCGCCCAAGCTGGATGAGGACCTGGGAAGCCACGGGGCTCCTGCGCTTCGAGGATAAAAATGGCGACGGGCGTATCCAGTATTACGGCGATGCCAACCCGGCCTTTGCAGCGCAGGCGGAGGCCTATGGCTGGGCCGGCAACGAGCTCACCGTGGACCCGGACATCCTGGTGCTGGCCAATCCGGAAATCGCCCAGCTACCGGACTGGGTGATCGCGCTCATCGCGGCCGGCGGCATTGCGGCCGCCCTCTCTACCGCCGCCGGGCTGCTGCTCGTGATCTCCTCCGCCGTTAGCCACGATCTTCTGCGACGCACCTTCGTGCCCGAACTCACGGATAAGCAGGAGCTCCAGGCCGGGCGCCTGGCGGCGGCCGGCGCCATCCTTCTGGCTGGCTACCTGGGCTATAACCCTCCGGGCTTCGTCGCCCAGGTGGTGGCCTTCGCCTTCGGCCTCGCGGCGGCGTCCCTCTTCCCTGCGCTGCTGCTAGGAATTTTCAGCTTGCGAATGAATGCCGCGGGAGCGATCTCGGGAATGCTGACGGGGCTGCTCTTCACCCTTGGCTACATCGTGGCCTTCAAGGGGGTCTTTATGGCGCCGCTCTTCCCCAACACTGCGGAGGCGTGGCTGCTGGGGATCTCCCCCGAAGGGATTGGAGCGCTGGGCATGGTGCTCAACTTCGCCGTGGCCTTCACGGTGAGCGCCTTTACGGCGCCGCCGTCCCCAGCCACCCAGGCTCTGGTGGAGAACCTCCGCATACCCCGGGGCGCCGGGGATGCGAAGGCGCACCACTAGGCTAAGAGGGGCTTAGTGAGGCTGGGCGCCTTCCTCGGGGGTGGCGCCGGCCCGCTCCGCCTGCTGCTTGAGCGCCTCGTTGTAGAGGGCATCGAAGTTCACGTGCGCAAGCATCAGCGCCGGGAAGCTGCCGCGAGTCACGAGGCCGTCCACGCACGCCCGCGCGTAGGGGAAAAGGAGCGAAGGACAGTACGCCGATAGGGTGTGCTGGAGCTGGGCGCCCTCAACCCCTTCCACAAAGAAGATGCCCGCCTGAGACAGTTCGCAGATGAAGCCGACCTGATCGTCCTCATCCCGGGCCTCGAGGGACAGGGTGAGCACCACCTCGTAGGTGTGCTCCTCAACCTTCTTTGCCCGGCTGTTGATGTCCATTTTCATCTTCGGCTGCCAGGGCTTGGTAAAGACCTCCGGAGCCCGCGGCACTTCGAAGGACACGTCCTTCACATAGATACGCTGAATGCCAAACTGCGGCCCTTGCGGATCCACCGGGCTCTCACTCATGGGGTCTCTCCTTTAGCTGGCGTGTGAAGCAACGCCTCGAGGGCGCCCTGTTGATGAAGTGCGAGTAGGTCCGTGAAGCCCCCAACATGCTGGGTGCCAATCCAAATCTGCGGAACGGTGTGCAGCCCCCCCGCGCGCTGGCGCATCTCTTCCCGTCGAGACGGTTCAAGGTCCACGCGAATCTCCTCGAAGGAGACGCCGAGGTCGCTGAAGAGCGCTCGTGCTGCTTGGCAGTAAGGGCACGCCGCGGTGCCATACATCAGCACCGGGGCCATCAGCCGCGCCCCTTTACGAGCGGCAGAGAGGCCGCCCGCCATCCTGCGAGACCGCCCTCAAGGCGCAGCACGGGCTCGAACTTGTGCTTGCGCAGAACTGTGCCCGCCGCCCCCGCTTGCTGGCCGTGCTGACAAACCAGTACCAGCGGCCGGCCACGGTGGCTCTCCAGCTCGCCCAGGGATTTTTCCAGGGTGGCGAAGGGAATATTGAGCGACTGGGCAATATGGCCCGCGCTAAAGGCCTTCCGATCCCGTACATCGACGACCAGGGCATTGTGCTGATTTACCCAGTCCACCAGGGCCTGAGCACCGATGGTTTTACCGCCACGCTGGGTCTCGTTGAGGATAAACAGCACCAGCACTGCCACGAAGCTTCCCGTAAGCAGCGGATGGGCGCCAATGAAGGAGAGAATCTGATCCATGTAACGCTCGACGGCGGCGGGACTTAGGGCGCGAAGTATACACGTCCCTACTGCCTCGCTGGCCCCCGTATTACACTAGGCGCACGCGCAGCCTGCCTTCCGGAGAGTCCCGCTCATGACGCCTGGCCCTACCCTGCTCATCATTCTCGACGGCTTTGGCTACGCGGCGCCGGGGCCCGACAATGCCATTTCCCTGGCCCAAACCCCTACCTGGGATCGGCTCTGGGCCGAAGCGCCCCACCGCCTCATCAACGGCTCGGGGCTCGCCGTGGGGCTCCCGGAAGGGCAGATGGGCAATTCGGAAGTGGGGCACATGAATCTGGGGGCGGGCCGGGTCATCTTCCAGGAACTCACGCGCATTAATCAGGACGCCGCCTCTGGCGAGCTGGCGGAAAACGCGACGCTTATGGGCGCCGTGGATGCCGCGACGGCCACGGGGGGCGCGGTGCACCTGCTTGGCCTTTTGTCCCCCGGCGGCGTACACAGCCACGAAGACCATATCCTCGCCATGGCCCGGGCCGCCGCGGCCCGGGGCGCCGAGCGCGTCTATATCCACGCCTTTCTCGACGGCCGGGATACGCCCCCGCGCTCCGCCGAACCCTCCCTCAAGGCCGCCGACGAGGCGCTGAAAAGTCTCGGAGTGGGTCGGGTGGCCAGCGTCGTGGGGCGCTACTACGCCATGGACCGGGACAAGCGCTGGGATCGGGTCGCCAAGGCCTATGCGCTCCTCACGGAAGGCGCCGGACGCCAGGCCCCCAGCGCGACCGAGGCCCTGGCCGAAGCCTATGCCCGCGATGAATCGGATGAATTCGTTGACGCCACCTGGTGCGGAGGCCCGGACGGCACCATCAACGATGGGGACGTGGTGATCTTCATGAATTTCCGCGCCGACCGCGCCCGGGAGCTGAGCCAGGCCTTCCTGGACCCGGCCTTCGACGGCTTCCCGCGGCAGAAAACCCCGGCCCTCGCCGCCTTCGTCACCCTGACGCGCTACGCCGAAAGCCTGCCTGCCCCCTGTGCCTATGCGCCAACTCGGCTCGAAAACACCCTCGGGGAAGTGATCAGCCAAGCGGGACTGCGGCAGCTGCGGGTGGCGGAAACGGAGAAATACGCCCACGTCACCTTCTTCTTTAACGGCGGCGAAGAGCAGGTCTTCCCTGGAGAGACGCGGGAACTCGTACCCTCCCCTTCCGTCGCCACCTACGACCTCGCCCCGGAGATGAGCGCGGAAGCGGTCACGGACATTTTGGTGGACGCCATCGAACAGCACCGCTTTGATCTCATCGTCTGCAACTACGCCAACGGCGACATGGTCGGCCACACCGGTGTCCTTCCCGCGGCCATCAAGGCGGTGGAAACGTTGGATAGGGCCCTAGGCCGGGTAGAAGCAGCCCTTCAAAGGGCGGGAGGCCAGGCCCTCATCACCGCCGATCATGGCAACGTCGAACAGATGACAGACCACAGCACGGGCCAACCCCATACGGCGCATACCTGCGAACCCGTGCCCCTCATCTATGTGGGCGCGGGATCGCCCCAATTCCGGGAGGGGGACGGCACCCTGGCGGACATCGCCCCGACGCTCCTCGCCCTCATGGGCCTTCCCCAGCCCGCGGAAATGACGGGGCGCTCCCTGCTCGCGACGCACCCTTGAATTCAACCCGGGCCCCCAGCCGCCCCTGGCACCTGAGCACGCTCCTGGCGCTGACGATACTCCTGCCCTCTATGAGCAGCGCGGCCCCCAGCGCGGAGGCGACGTCGGCCCAGCTGGCGACGCTGAAGCGCGAGCTGGCCGAAATCGAGCGCTGGATCACCGAGAATGCCGAGGATCAGGCTGCCCTCGATCGCGCCCTAAAGCAGGCCGATCAAGCCCTGAACAACCAAGCCCAAGCCACCCGGGCCGCGAGCCGTGCCCTCGCTGAAATCACGGAAGCAGTGCGCACCCTGGAGGCAGCGTTGGCCCATACGGAAGCTTCCTACGAGACCCAGCAAGCGGCCCTCGCCACGACCGTGCGCAGCGCCTGGCTCCTCAGCCGCCGCGCGCCTCTTCAGCTAGCCCTGGAAGGAGAAAGCCCCGATGCCCGGGGGCGCATTCTCACCTTCCAGGCCTTTTTGGCGGAGCACTATGGCGCCGCCGCTGCGGAGCTCGATGCCACCGCCGCGGCCTTTAAGGCCCAGCGCGAGAGCCTCGAAGCCGAGCGGCAAGCCCGGGCGGACCAGCAAGCGGAAGCGGCGGACCTGGAGCGGCAGCTCGCCGCGGCCCGTAGCCAACGGGCGCAAGGCCTCGAGGCCTTTCGCAGCCGCCTCGCCGAAAGGGAAGCGCGGCGCACGGCCCTAAGCCAGGATGCAAAGGCGCTCGCCGCCCTGTTGAAGCGCCTGGAGGCGGAGGCTGCCAAGCGCACCTTCAAGGCTCGCCCCGGCACCTTCCCCTGGCCCCTGGAGGGACGGGTCCTCCAGGCCTTTGGCGCCCCGCTCGAGGCGGGCCAGCTTCGTGCCAATGGGCTTCGCATCGGCGCCGAGGAGGGCACACCCGTACGCGCCATTGCCCGGGGCCAGGTGGTTTTCGCCGATTGGCTCCGGGGCTTTGGGCTGATGATCATTATCGATCACGGGGAAGGCTGGCTGTCCCTCTACGGCCAGGCCGAGAGCCTGCTCTATCGGGAAGGGCAGCAGGTGGAGGCGGGGGAGATCATCGCCACCGCGGGCCGCTCTGGCGGTGCTCGCAGCGCCGGTTTATGGTTCGAGCTTCGTCAAAACGGCGCTCCCGAGGATCCCATCCGCTGGTGCGTCGCGCGCTCCTAGGGCGCCTTCGCCACGAAAGAGATCACCGCCTATGCTCCCTGCCCCGCGCCTCTTCGCCCTGTGCCTGCTTTCAGCAAGCGGAGTTTTCTTCACCCCAACCCTTGGCGCCGCCGAGGACCCTGCCCCCCTTCCGGAAGCCGCACCGGAAGGGAGCTACGCCATTGAATCCCTGAGAGTATTCGTGGAAACGCTCGACCGGATTCGGAGCCACTACGTGGAACCGATCGACGATGAGACGCTCCTCGAGGACGCCATCGAAGGCATGGTGCAGCGCCTCGACCCGCACTCCAGCTACCTGACCGGAGATGCCTACGCGGCCCTGCAGGAGGCGACGGAAGGGGTGTTCGGCGGCATCGGGGTTGAGATCCTTGAGGAAGAGGGTCGGCTAAAGGTCGTGGCACCCATCGATGGCACCCCCGCGGCAAAAGCCGGGCTGCGTCCCGGAGATTGGATCGAAGCGGTGGATGGGAAACGCACCGCGATGGTGGGCACGGAAGCGGCCCTGGGCGCGCTTCGGGGCGAGATCGGCGAGCCCGTCACCTTAACGCTGCGTCGACCCGCGGAAGAGGAAAGCTTTACCGTCACCCTCATCCGGGCCCTCATCGATATTCCCTCCGTTAGCCATCGCTGGCTCGTTCCGGGCCTGGCCTACCTGCGCGTGACCCAATTCCAAACCCACACCGGCGAGGATTTTCGCGCAGCCATCGAAGCCCTTAAGGGCGAGCAGAGCCTCGCGGGGCTGGTCCTCGATCTGCGGAACAACCCCGGCGGCGTCCTTTCAAGCGGGGTGGCCGTCGCCGATGCTTTCCTGGATGGGGGACTGATCGTGGAAACCCGGGGGCGGGGCGCTGGAGCGAATGAGCGCTATGAAGCCCAAAAGGGCGACTTAACGGGGGGCGTGCCCGTAGTGGTGCTCATCAATGAAGGGACCGCGAGCGCCTCGGAGATCGTCGCCGGAGCCCTCCAGGACCACAACCGAGGCCTTCTCCTGGGGCAGCGAAGCTTTGGGAAGGGATCGGTGCAGACCCTCATGCCCCTATCCGAAACCCGCGCCCTGAAAATTACCACCGCGCGCTACTACACCCCATCCGGGCGCTCCATCCAGGCCCAGGGCATCGTCCCCGATCTTCAGGGCCGGGGCCTTGGCGCCCTGCGGGAGCGGGGGGAGGCCACCCGGGAAGCGGACCTCCCGGGCCACCTAGACGCCCCCGGGGAGGACGCTTCGGGGGGGCTTCCGCCCTTTACCGATGAGGACGAACTGCTCGTGGAAGCGGTGCGCTTACTCCAGGCTTACGGACGCCTCGGCGGCGCCTAGGACGCGAGCAGGGCAAGCCCCGCTTCGAAATCGAGGGAGCCCTCATAGAGGGCCCGGCCGCTGATCGCCCCAAGCAGCGCCCCGGGCTGCTCCGCGGCCGCGGCCTTAAGCCGGGTCAGATCGTCGAGATCGTGAAGGCCACCGGAGGCAATGACCGGGCAGCTCAGGGCTTCCGCGAGGGCCAGCGTTTCCTCAAGGTTGATGCCCGTGCCCATGCCATCACGATGGATATCGGTATAAATCACCGCCGCGACGCCGGCTTGCTCGAGGCGCCGAGCGAGTTCGAGAGCCGATACCCGGCTGGCCTCGGCCCAGCCTTCCGTTGCCACAAAGCCCTCCCGCGCATCGATACCGACGATGACCCGCCCGGGAAACTGCTGACAGAGCCCTTCGACCCAGGCCGGCTCCCGAGCCGCGCGGGTCCCCACGATGCCCCAGCGCACCCCCGCCTCAAGGTAGGCTCGGAAGGTCGCGTCATCGCGAATGCCGCCCCCGATTTGCACGGGAATGGATAGCGCGGCGCAAATGCCTTCCACGGCGGCCCGATTCACCGGCTCACCAGCGAAGGCTCCATCGAGATCCACCACGTGAAGCCGCTTCGCCCCCCGGGCTTCCCAGCTCCGGGCCATGGCCACGGGATCGTCGCCGAAGACCGTGGCGTCTTCCATACGCCCCTGGCGCAGGCGAACGCACTGCCCGCCCTTCAGATCGATCGCGGGAATGAGTTCAAGCGCGCTCACAGGGTCCCCTTCGTTGACGGAATGCCCGAGCTCCGGGGATCGACCTCGCAGGCCATGCGCAGGGCCCGGCCGAAGGCCTTAAAGACCGTCTCTGCCTGGTGATGGGCGTTTTCCCCGCGCAGGCAATCCACATGCAGGGTCACCAGGGCGTGATTCACAAAGCCCTGGAAGAACTCGTGGAAGAGGTCCGTATCAAATTGACCCACCCAAGCTCGGGTGAAGGGCACCTCAAAGACCAGCCCGGGGCGGCCGGAAAGGTCGAGCACCACCCGGGAGAGGGCCTCGTCGAGGGGCACATAGGCATGGCCATAGCGACGCAGACCACGCTTATCGCCCACGGCCTGGGCGAAGGCCTGGCCCAGGGTGATCCCAATATCTTCCACCGTATGGTGCCCGTCGATGTGCAAATCACCCTTGGCCACGACGGTAAGATCCATCAAACCATGGCGGGCGACCTGATCGAGCATGTGGTCGAGAAAGGGAAGACCCGTCGCCAGATCGCTCTTACCCTCCCCATCAAGGTTGAGGGAGACGGTAATTTGCGTTTCCAGCGTATCCCGGGCCACCTGCGCGCTTCGCGAAGCCATAGCTACTTCCTCCGTAGTCGGCGCGGATTATAGGCCGCAGGCGGTAGGGGCTCCAGCAAAGCCGGTCGCACAGCGCAGGGCCATCCCCTATGCTTTCCTCCAGCCCTAAACCCCTGGAGTGCACCCCATGCGCCTTCTCGCTTTGCTCGCCTATGGCCTCTTCGCGCTGCTCCTCCTGCTGGGGCTGGGCCTTTACGGCCTCCTAACGCAGCTCGATCTTGAGGCGCTGACGGAGGCCGGGGATGAGGTGCTGCGGGAGAACTATGCCCTCACCCTGTCCGTTTCCGAGGACAGCAGCCTCACCCTTTTCCCCGAACCCGCGGTGGTGCTCCGGGACGCCGAGCTGCGAGCCCTCAACGCGCCCGATGCGCCCCCCCTGGCCCGGCTAGGCGAGCTCGCCCTGACCGTGGATCTCGCCGGAGCCCTGAAGGGCGCCCGGGCGCCGGTGCGCGGCATCGCCCTCCGCGATGTGGAGATCACCCTAGACCCGGCGCGCCTCGCCCCGGGCCCCGGCACCTCGGAAGGCGTCGGGGACCACGGGGAAGGGCCGGAAGATCGCCTCACCCTAACCCTTCCCGCACCGGAGGCCTTCCCCGTACAACGAATGGAGCTCGCCAACGTGACCCTACGTTTGGCCGCTTCCGAGGGCATCGCGTCCCTCGCCTTGGAAGGACTTGAGGGCACCTTGGCGCGGGAAGGGGGCAGCCTTGCCCTGAAGCTCGCCGGCGCCCTCACCGGGGGCCCAGCCCCGTACTCCCTCTCCCTGGAAACGTGGCTTCGGGGTGATGAGGAAGAGCTCCGCGCCGAGGACCTGACCCTTCAGCTGGGGAGCGACCGCCTCCAGGGGGGGGCTTGGCTTCGCAGCGAGGACGGGGGGCAGCGGCTAGAAAGCGCCCTGACCCTGAAAGGACCCACGCTGCATCTCGATCCTCTCCTTGCCCTGACCGATCGCTTCGCCGGTGCCCTCGCGCCGAGCGCCCCACCCCGAGGGGCCCCCCAGCCCAGCGCTAGCCCTTCCCCCGCGATTCACTGGCATCGAACGGTCGACGCGACCATCGACGCCCTTAATTTCCAGAAGCGCACCCTGGGACCCGCGGCCCTCACGCTGGATCTTGGCACCTCGGGAGGGTCGGGGACCCTAGCTCTTTCCCGCTTCCTTGAAGGAAAAGCAAGCGCTCACTATCACTATGAATCAGGGGATCCAGGGGCCTTTCGCCTCAAAGCTGAAGGCCTCACCCCTGAAGCCTGGGATCCGCGGCTCCGGGGCCTGGGCGCCCTCGCGCTCCAAGGGGCCTTTGTGGAGGACGGCAATACCGCCTTTGGGCTTCGGGGCACGCTGGCCCTCACGGGGGCTTCAGGGTCCCTAGACGCCCGGGCTTTGAAGGCCCCCCTGTCCCTCGCGGCCCTTCTCCTCGGGGACCAGGATGCCCTTGCCCGCTGGCCCGAACGCCTTCGCTATGAAAGCTTAAGCGGCGACCTCTCCCTCGGCGCCGAGGGCGCACCCCAGCCCTTCACCCTCGCCATCGATGATCTGTCCCTGACCGGCGCGCTCCAGCGCAGCGCTGAGGGCACAGTCCTCACCGCGGAAGGACGCTTCGCAGAGGGGGGCGTCACCTTTCCCGTGCCCGAGGCGCTGCGCGGGATGCCCCTGCCCCTGCGCTGCCCCCGGCTCGAGGCGGGGCTCGAGTCTTGTGCGCTTGATCGCGCAGCCTTCTTGAAAGCCCTTCAGCGGGGGGAAGGGAGCGCCCTTAGAAGTGCGCTGGAGGCCGCCGCGGAGGAAAAACTTCCTGACGCCCTGAAGGCCCCGGCCCGAGCGCTCCTCCGGGGCCTGTTCCAGAAACCTCGGGAAGACGGCGGGCGGTGAGCACCCTGCCGCCCCTCGCCCCACCGCTGCTGGCCTGGTTCGCCCAGGAAGGGCGGCACGATCTTCCTTGGAAAAGCCCGCCCTCGCCCTATCGCATCTGGCTCTCGGAGATCATGCTCCAGCAAACCCAGGTGCAAACGGTAAAACCCTATTTCGCCCGCTTTATCGAGGCCTTCCCAACACTCCAGGACTTGGCCGAGGCGCCCCTCGACGCGGTGCTAAGCCTGTGGTCCGGCCTCGGCTACTATGCCCGGGCGCGAAATCTCCATCGCTGCGCGCAAAGGATCCTGCACGAGCACGGAGGCGCCTTTCCCGAGGATCCCGCGGTGCTCGTGACCTTGCCGGGCATCGGCCCCTCCACGGCCAATGCCATTGCCGCCCAGGCGTTTAATGTTCGGGCGCCCATCCTCGATGGCAACGTTAAACGGGTTCTTGCCCGCTATTTCGCCGTGGATGGCTGGCCCGGTAGCCCTGCCGTCGCAAGCACCCTATGGGCCCTCGCCGATCAGGAAACCCCAGCAGAGGCCCCGGCGGACTACACCCAAGCCATCATGGATCTCGGCGCCCTGCTATGCCGGCGCAAGCCCGATTGCGCCCGCTGCCCCGTGCAGGCGGGCTGCGAAAGCTTCCGCACGAACACGGTGACGAAGCGCCCAGCGCCCCGCCCTCGCAAGGATCGCCCCCTGCGCCGGCGGTTCTTTTTGCTGGCCTTCGATGGTGACGGGGCGCTTTTTCTGAAGCCCCGGCCCCCGGAGGGCCTCTGGGGCGGACTGCTCTCCCTTCCAGAATTCGAGGCCCTCGAAGATCTGGACGCCGTGCTCCTTGCTGAGGGCCTGCCCCCGGGGGCGAATGATTGGACGCAGGACGCCCCCTTTGAACACGGGTTTACCCATTTCCGCCTTGAAATCACCCCCGTCCATGTCCACCTTACGGGGCCCGGGAAGGCCGGGGCCTTTTACGCCGCCGAGCGCTGGCCCTCCCTTCCCCTTCCGGCCCCCCTTAAGCGATACCTTCGGGGCCTAAGCGAAAGGAGCACGACCGATGGCAAGAACGGTGTTTTGCCGCTATTTCCAGAAGACCCTGGACGGTCTTGAAGCGCCCCCGTTCCCCGGGCCCGCTGGACAAGCCATCTTCGAAGGATTCTCTAAGGCCGCCTGGGAAGCGTGGCTCGCTCACCAAACCATGCTCATTAACGAGCGACATTTGAACCTGATGGACCCGGACGCCCGAAGCTATCTAAATGAGCAGCGGCGCCGCTTCCTAGAGCGGGAAGGGGTCGATGCCGCCGAAGGCTATGTGCCGCCGGAGGCTTAGGGCTCCGCTTCTCCCCGTTCTAGCAAGACCCGCTCCGCCCGAAGACCCAGAAATAGGCTGACCATCATCATCAGCATGATCAGGACGAAGGGAAAGGCCGTTGCAAGCGCAAGGGCCTGAATGGACGACAGCCCTCCCCCAAGCAACAGGGCGGCGCCCAAAAGGCCGAGGAAAACGCACCAGAACACCCGCTGGGTGAGCGGCGTTTCGATCTTCCCGCCCGCGGTCATGGTATCGACGATGAGGGAGCCCGAGTCCATAGACGTCACAAAGAAGATCAGCACCAGAATGATCCCCACCACGGAGGTGGCGCTGCTTAGGGGAAATTCCGCCAGGAAGACGAAAAGGGACAGTTCGGGCTGGAAGTTCCGCACCGTATCAGCCACCCCGGCAAAGCCCTGGAGGAAATACTGGTCCATGGCGGTTTCCCCGAAGGTGGTCATCCACCAAATGAAGATGGCGGACGGGGCCAGCATGGCGGCAAGGATAAATTCCCGTACGGTGCGTCCCGTGGAAATGCGCGCCACGAACATGCCCACGAAGGGCGAGAAGGCAATCCACCAGGCCCAATAGAAGGTGGTCCAATCGTGCATGTAGTAATCGTCGTCCCGGCCGATCCAGTTCGACAGCTCAGGTAGGTAGGCGAGGTAGGCCACGGTGTTGTGCCAGATGGCCTCCAGGATGCCGAGGGTCGGCCCTAGCACCAAGATGAAAGAGCCCAGGGCAATGGCCACCAGCATATTGATTTCGCTAAGGACCTTGATGCCGCCATCGAGCCCCCGAAGCACGGAGATCAGGGCGAGCACCGTAATCACGGCCACGATGGCGACCTTGAGCCCGTCGCTGGGCTGAATCCCGAAGAGATAGCGAATGCCCCCGGCGGCCTGTTCGGCGCCAAAGCCCAAGGACGTAGCCAAGCCAAACATGGTGGCGATCACCGCCAGCACGTCGATGGTATGGCCCACGGGCCCCCAAATACGTTCGCCAAAGAGGGGATAGACCGCGGAGCGGATGACCAGCGGCAACCCTTTGTTAAAGCAGAAAAACGCGAGGGAGAGGCCCACGAGGGAATAAATGGCCCAGGGATGGAAGGCCCAGTGATAGATGGTGGCCGCCATGGCCAGGGACCGTCGCGCCTCCCCCTCCAGCCCCTCCGCCCCCAGGGGCAAGTGGAGCGCATGATTCATGGGTTCGAGCACACCGTAAAACATAATCCCGATGCCAATGCCTGCAGCAAACAGCATGGCGACCCAGCTCACGTAGCCGTAGTCCGGGGTGGCCCGCTCCCCGCCGATACGCACGCTTCCCAGCGGCGATAGCACTAAGAAAAGGCAGAACAGCAGCACAAGGTTGCCCGCCCCCATGAAGAACCAATCGAGGCGGGTCGTGAGCCAAAGCCGCAGATCGCCGAAGTTCTCCGCCGCCCACGCCGGGAAGGCAAATGTGAAGAGAACAAAAAGAACGATGGCGCTGCCAGAGATCACAAAGACCGGGTTATGGATATCCAAGCCGAAGCGCTGAATGTTGTCCTGGCCCACCACATAATCAGAGGAATAGTCAGGAACTTCCTGACTTTCCTCGTTTTCTAGCGGTCCGCTCGGTTCACCTTGCACAACGCCCCCACGATTTTTAGGGCGCACCCAGGGCCGCCCGTTCAGTCTCTGCTAACCGGAAATTTATTTACATATCGAAAGGTACGGATGGGGACGCCCCGACGCAAGGCGCGGGCCCAGCGCGCGGGGGAGCAGAGGAGGAATTCCCATTTTTCGCCTTGATTATCAGCGCCCACGTCGGTTAAATACGCGTCCTTCGGCCAGGTAGCTCAGTCGGTAGAGCAGCGGATTGAAAATCCGCGTGTCGGCAGTTCGATTCTGCCCCTGGCCACCATCTCCTCCCGCGCTTCCCTCTGTGTCGTTTCGACCCCCGCTCGTGCTTAGATAGGCCCTCCCGAGGAATGGAGGAACCCCTGTGAGCGATCAGAACTTTCCCGCTGGTTACGTGCCGGCCGAGGTATGGCAGCCCAACCCAGAGAACGGCGGCCGCTTCGCCAATATCAACCGGCCGGTAGCGGGCGCCACTCACGAGAAAGCCCTGCCCGTGGGCGAGCACCCCTTCCAGCTCTACTCCCTCGGGACGCCCAACGGCGTGAAAGTCACCATCATGTTCGAGGAACTCCTGGCGAAGGGCTTCTCCGACGCGGAATACGATGCCTGGCTGATCAATATCGGCGAGGGAGACCAGTTCTCCAGCGGCTTCGTGGCCGTGAACCCCAATTCCAAGATCCCCGCCCTCGTAGACCGAACCTCCACGCCGGAAACGCGGATCTTTGAATCCGGCGCCATGCTCGTTTATCTGGCCGAAAAGTTCGGCGCCTTCCTCCCGACGGAGGCGAGCGCTCGGGCCGAGGTGATGTCCTGGCTCTTCTGGCAGATGGCCAGCGCGCCCTATCTCGGTGGCGGCTTCGGACACTTCTATGCCTACGCCCCTATGAAGATTGAGTACTGCATCGATCGCTACGCCATGGAGGTGAAGCGCCAGCTGGACGTGCTCGATCAGAACCTGGCGACGCGGGAGTACCTTGCGGGGGCGGATTACACCATCGCCGACATCGCCACCTACCCCTGGTACGGGGCGTTGGCGAAGGGCCTACTCTACGGCGCGGGGACCTTCCTCGAGGTGGAAGGCTACAAGAACGTCCAGCGCTGGGCGCAGCAAATCAGCGACCGGACGCCGGTGAAGCGCGGTAGCCGGGTGAATCGCCCCTGGGGCGACGAAAGCCAGCAGGTACGGGAACGACACAGCGCCGCCGATATCGCTTAGGCGTCTGCGTCAGCGCGTTCAAAAAGAAAAGTCCCTTCCAGCGCTGGCCCGTCCGGGGCCAGCGGGTCGCGTAGGACTGCCTCGAGCACCCACTGATCCCCCAGGGGACGCACCGTTGTTTCCGACCAAAGCCCTGTCTCCCCAGGACTCGGGACCCCACCCCGAAACGCGCAATGAAGCCGCGGACCCAGGGTGAGGCCCAGGGCCTCCGCCAGCTGCCCCACGGTGGCATCAAGAATGAGCAGAGCGACGCCGAAATCCGGCGTCCCGCCAGCCCCAGCGGCGTCGGAAAAGGCCCACGCCAGGGTGAGGCGATGCCTACGGCGATCGACATTTAACAGCCGGCGGTGGCACAGGCCGCCAGCCACCGCCTCGGGGGCGTAGCGCTGAACCTTCCTCGTCACCCCCATGGATCAGTCCACATCCAAACGAAACACCTCGCCGTCCTTCACCACCCGCCCCGCGGTGGGGCCGGCGAAATGGGTTCCAATCAGGAGGTTATCGGTGCCGGCGTAGGCCTCAAGCATGCGCCAGCGCGTCGCCGTGGACGCCTCGGCGTCGTAATCCACCGCCGAAGCCCACTCGGGATGGGCCATCTGGCAGGGGTGGTGCAAAAAATCCCCAGTAATGAGCGCTTCCTCGCCCTGCGACTGAATCCGCACGCTGACATGGCCCGGGGTATGGCCCAGGGTGGGCACTAGACTCACTTCTGGACAAACCACGTGGGTCGTCTCTACCAGGTCCACTAAACCGGCCTCCACCACCGGCGCCACGGAATCGAGAAACACCTGGTGAGGCGTCACCGCATCTTCGTGCCTTTCCCAATAGTCGAATTCGCTCTTGGCCATGAGGTAGCGCGCATTCGGGAAGGTAGGTTTCCATCCTGCGCCGTCCCAGTAGGTGTTCCAACCCACGTGATCGACGTGAAGGTGGGTGCACAGCACGACATCAATCTTCTCCGGATCGAACCCCGCCGCGCGGAAGTCCTCTAGGAAGCGGGTCTGCATTTTGTGCCAGTTCTTGTTTGGCATGCGCTCCTTGTCATTGCCGATGCAGGTATCCACCACCACGGTGAGGGTGGGCGTTTCGACCACCAGAGCGTGGACGCTCGCGATAAGCTTGCCCTCTTCATTCATAAAGTGGGGAACCATCCAGGAGAGGGGCTTCACCGCCTCCGGCTGGGCCTGGGGCAGGATGAAGGACATCCCGCCCAGCGCTTCGATTTCCACAATCTTCGTGATGCGCACATCACCAATCTGCCACCGCTGCATGGCTAGTCCTCCCCAGGATTCGATCCCCCGAGCGTGGCCCAAGGGAGCGCGAGACACAACCCAGGCCCGTGCCGGTCTCAGGAAAACGCCTATCGCCGTGCGGCGTTACCAAAAGCAACACCGTTACTAGTCATTGATGAGTTCAATGCTTTTAACTATTTCGATTACTTATTTCCTGAGGGCATATGCTCTATGCGTCATTAGCTTTAAGGGAATATATGCAAATTACGCTGCTTTAAGGCCTTAGAACGTTTTGTTTCAATTTATGTCAAAGCGTTATTGACAGCTTGGCGTTATCTCGGGATTCT
>Ga0255778_10000260_pt1 | contig 48618 bp, 48 predicted proteins | sample 071ome_31_FD_179976 | JGI IMG/M metagenome (GOLD analysis project Ga0255778, IMG submission 179976) | Coastal salt marsh microbial communities from the Groves Creek Marsh, Skidaway Island, Georgia - 071405CT metaG (version 2) | ecosystem: Environmental > Aquatic > Marine > Intertidal zone >...
GAGCTTTTTGTGAACCAGGTGTTGTAGTAATGCCAGGCTTTGTAAATATTGGTGCTTACGTAGGTTCGGGAACTATGGTTGATACTTGGGCAACAGTTGGCTCTTGTGCTCAAATAGGAAAGAATGTGCATTTGTCTGGTGGGGTTGGTATTGGTGGAGTTTTAGAACCACCAGGTGCAATGCCTGTAATCGTTGAGGACAATGCTTTTATTGGTTCAAGATCCATAATTGTAGAAGGTGTAAGAATAAAAAAAGGAGCTGTAATTGGAGCAAATGTAACTTTAACTGCATCAACTCCAATTATTGATGTTACAGGCACTTCACCTATTGAAATTAAAGGAGAAGTTCCTGAAAACTCAGTGGTTATACCTGGCACAAGACCTAAAGAGTTTCCAAGTGGAACATATCAAACACCATGTGCATTAATTATTGGCAAGAGAAAAGAATCAACGGATGAAAAAACTTCTCTAAATGATGCTCTTAGAAGTTTTGGAGTAGATGTTTGAATTTAATTGAAACCACAAAAAACCTTATAAAAATAAATTCTGTTACAGGTAGCGAAGAAGATGTAATTCAATTTATTAAAAGTGAGTTAAATAATAATGGTTTTAAAGGAAAAATTTTAGAAGAAAAAGGTGGCCTTGTAGCAATTCCTGAAAACTCATCTTCTAGAATTGCTTTAGTGGGTCACGTTGATACAGTGCCAATATCAGAAAATCAAATTACGTCAGATGATGAGGACGTAATTTTTGGCAGAGGATCTGTAGATATGAAATCTGGAGTTGCATTGATAATGAAGTCATTGCTAGAAAGTCCAGAGAATATTGTAGGTGTTTTTTATACAGGGGAGGAAGGTCCCTACGATGAAAATGGATTAAATTCTTTGTTGCCAATTCTCATGAAGGAACATGATTTTGAATTTTCGGTAATTCTGGAGCCAACAGATTGTGAAATTCAATTAGGTTGCTTAGGAGCATTAAATGCATCGTTAATCATACGTGGAAAATCAGCACATTCAGCACGACCTTGGATGGGTGAAAATCCAATTTATAAATTAAATGAAGTGATAGATTTCGTCACAAAAAATGAAATAAAACCAGTTGTTGTTGACGGTTTGGAATTTAAAGAAATTCTTTCAATTACACAGATTCATTCAGGAGTGGCTAATAATGTAATACCTGAAGTAACTAAGTTGAATATCAATTTTAGATTCTCACCGGAGCTCTCTAAAGAAGAGGCTTCTCAGTACATAGTTGATAATTTTTCTAGATTTGGCGATATTGAAATTGATAATGTTTCTTTTGGAGCAATGCCCAATAGAGATAATCCAATGGTTAGCAAATTTATTTCCTCAACAGAAGCAGAGGTATTTCCAAAGCAAGCATGGACAGATGTTGCAAGGTTTAATGATGCTGGAATCCCATCAATCAATTTTGGTCCAGGTGATCCTCTTTTTGCGCACACATCAAATGAACAAGTTAGTAAAAAACAGATATTAGAATCATATGAATTGCTTCATAAATTTTTAAAGGATTTTTAATGAGTGACGATTTTAATATACAGAATATTGCAAAACTAGCATCTATAAATTTATCAGAAGAAGAACAATCTAAATTAAGTAATGATCTATCCGTAATTTTGGAACATGTTCAAGCTTTGAGTGATTTGTCTTTGGATGAAGTAGGAGAGATATTCATACACCCTTTAGAGAAAGAACTCTTACTTGATGAGGATGAAGTAAGAGTTTCTTTGACTCATGACGAAGCATTACAAAATGCTCCTGAAAAAAATGAAGGCAAATTTGTTGTACCTCCATCTTTAGAATAGTTATGAGTATTGTTAACAAATCAATTAGAGAGCTTAATGCTTTGTTTCTTCAAAAAGAGTTAAAGCCAAGTGAGTTATATGATGAAATTTTTGAAGTTACTTCAAATTCAGAAGCTGTCATACACGCTCATTTAAAATTATTTGAAAATGAAAATAGAGAAGCTTTACAAAATGCAGATAAAAGATTCGAAGATGGAAACAGTCTAGGTCTTCTTGATGGTATTCCTCTGTCTATTAAAGACAACATAAATTTAAAAGGTTCCAACACGACATGTTCTTCAAAAATGTTAGAAAATTATGTTTCGCCATATGATGCAACTGTTATTTCTAATTTAAAAAGCCAAGGTCCACTGTTTACAGGAAAAACAAATCTTGATGAGTTCGCAATGGGTTCTTCAACAGAGAACTCTGCTTTTGGCAAAACTCAGAATCCATGGAATCCTGATTGTGTGCCTGGTGGTTCTTCTGGAGGAACTGCAGCAAGTGTTTCAGTAAGGTCGTCAATTGCTGGTCTTGGAAGTGACACTGGCGGTTCAATTAGACAACCGGGTGCATTTTGTGGTGTAGTTGGTTATAAGCCAACTTATGGAACTGTATCAAGATATGGTTTGATTGCTTTTGCTTCTTCATTAGATCAAATTGGCCCAATAACACGGTATGTAGATGATGCACGTATATTATTTGAAGGGATAAGAGGTTATGATTCCAAAGACGCAACCTCAATTGATCATGAATTTATTGAATTACCAAGTGATAACAATGCCACAGTTGGAGTTATTAAAGAATTAATGGAAGAGGGCGTTTCAGAAGATTCAAAAAATGAAGTTAATAAAGTTGTAGACATTCTAAAAAATAAAGGATACAAAGTAAAAGAAATCTCTCTTCCAATGATCAAGTTAGCAATAAGTATTTATTATCTAATTGCACCAGCTGAGTGTTCAGCAAATCTAGCAAGATTTGATGGTGTTCGGTATGGATTAAGAGTAGATGGTAATACCAGCTATGAAATGATGGAAAATACAAGAGCTGAAGGATTTGGCCCAGAGGTAAAAAGAAGAATTTTACTCGGTACTTATGCATTGTCTGCAGGTTATTACGATGCTTATTACGGAAAAGCACTTCAAGCAAGAAAAAAAATGATTCTTGAATTTAAAGAAGCTTATGAATCTGTGGATTATCTAATCTCACCCACAACACCAACTGCTGCATTCAAAGCAGGAGAAAAAACAAGTAATCCTTTAGAGATGTACATGTCAGATTTATGTACAATTCCAGCCAATCTAGCAGGTCTTCCAGCCATAAGCATTCCTACAGGCTTGAGCAAGGAAGGTATGCCTTTGGGAGTGCAGGTAATGAGCAAAGCTCTTACTGACCATTCTCTATTAGATTTTTCTGAACTTCTTGAAAATGAATTAGCTTTTCACGATTTACCATTTGCGTGGGGTAGTTGATATGAGTTTAAAACCTACTATTGGAATTGAAACCCATATTGAATTGAATACAAAAACTAAAATGTTCTGCAGGTGTGCTGTTGTAGATACTGATGAACCAAATGTAAGTTTGTGTCCAACATGTATTGGTCTTCCAGGTGCTTTACCTGTTCCTAACAAAAAAGCTATTGAATCGATTACGCTTTTAAGCTTAAGCACCGGTTGCAAAATAACTAATAAAGGAATGTTTCATAGAAAAAATTACTTCTATCCTGATTTACCAAAAAATTATCAAATTTCTCAGTTTGATCTGCCCGTTGGTCTAGATGGAAAACTCGAGATTGTTTTAGATAAAGAAGTAGATTTTGTTGAAATTGAACGCGTACACATGGAAGAAGATACTGGTAAATCAACTCATTCAGGATCTGGCAGAATAGATTCTGCTACCAGTACAGCATTGGACTTCAATAGGTCTGGAGTTCCCTTGGTTGAAATTGTTACAAAGCCAACTATCAATTCTGCTAAACAAGCAGTTGCATATATAGAAGAATTGAGACAATTGGCGATAGATTTAGATATTTCTGAAGGAAAGTTGGAAAAAGGAAACTTAAGATTTGATGCCAATATTTCAGTTGCTCCTGAAGACAGTGATCAACTGGGAGTAAAAGTTGAAATTAAAAATATGAACTCCTTAAGATCTTTAGAGCGCGCAATCGAGTTTGAAATTCAAAGACAATCAAAATTAGTTGAAAAAGGCGAGACCATCATTCAAGAAACACGACATTGGGATGAATCCAAAGAACAAACTTCTTCAATGAGGTCTAAAGAGGGAAGCGCAGATTATAGATATTTCTCAGATCCAGACTTACCTGACATGATATTATCAGATGAATTTGTTGAAGAAGTTAAAGCAAAACTTCCTACGTTACCAAACCAAAAAAGAGAAGATTTAATGAAGACAGGTTTAAATCTGGATCAATCCAATACAATCAGCAAGTCCGAAAATTGGATTTACAATATGTATTTAGACATTTTTGAGAGTACCCAAGATTCTTCAGGAGCTTTTAACTGGATTACAGGAGAACTTCAAGGTCAAATGCGAAAGCTTGAAATTGAAAATCTACCTTCATGGTTTGAAAGTAGGTTGTTATCTGAAGTTATCGTTTTAATAAATGAAAACAAAATTTCCTTTACTTCTGGAAAAACAATTCTTAATGAGATGTTGCAGAATGAAACTACACCAGATCAAGTTGCTTCAGAAAAAAACTTGTATCAAGACAATGACGAAGAATCAATCTTGAATTTTGTTAAAGAAACTATTGAAGAGAATTCAGATATTATAGAAAGAATTAAAGCTGGCGAGGATAAATTAGTTGGATTTCTAGTCGGTCAGTTAATTAAAAAATCAAAAGGAACAGTAAATCCTGGCTTAGCTAAGGAATTTTTACTTAAAGAGATAGAATTATAAACTGATTTACGATCGTAGCAGACAACAATCCAAGAACTCCAGCCCCCAGGTCATCATATAGTACACCCAATCGTCCTGGATAGTCTTCAAGATCTTTTACGTACTTAGGCTGTTTTAAAATATCACTAGCTCTAAATACAATAAAACCAGCAACAAGTGGAAGTAGGCGAGATGGTGAAGCAACACTAACAAGGCTCATTCCTATAATTTCATCTAATGTAATCCAGCTTGGGTCAGTATCTGCCATATCGTCACTTACAGACCAAAAATATAAACTCAATAAGACAAAGAAAATAATTAAAAGAAAAATCTCGTTTAATTCAAAGTAGTAAATTATGCCAGTAAATAAAAATGGAGCTAGTGTTCCGCCACCTTTTTTATTTCCAAAGAATCTCTCCCAAAAAAGACCCACTCCAAATCCAGAGGCAATAAACTTTTTCACACTTGAATAATAGTATTTTTTATAGATTCCTTAGTAAAAAGGTGTAGTATTTGTTATTGAAAATGGAAAATTCAAATTTTATTTGGCTCAATGGCGAATTTGTAGACTGGGATAAAGCAAATGTCAGCGTTATGTCTCATACTTTACATTATGGAACAGGGGTCTTCGAAGGAATTCGCGCACGAGAGTGTCAAGATGGTACATATATTTTCAGACTTGAAGACCATGTAAATAGACTTTTTAACTCTGCTGATGCATATCATTTAAAAATTCCATATAGTAAAGATGAAATATCAGAAGCTATTAAACAATCAGTTTCAAAGAATGAACTAACATCTGCGTATATAAGACCACTTGTATTTTTTGGAGAAGGAGAGATGGGGCTTCTACCAAAAAATCTTCCAGTATATGTTTCTATTTCTGCCTGGTACTGGGGTGCTTATTTAGGCGATGATGCAGGAAATGAAGGTGTCAAGGTATGTATATCTGACTGGAGAAGAATAAGTCCTAAAAGTTTCAAACCTTACGCTAAAGGAGTTGGCGGATATATGAATTCGACTTTAGCAAAAATAGATGCTGTAAATAATGGTTTTGATGATGCAATTTTATTAGGGGACAATGATGTAGTTGCAGAAGGTAGTGGTCAAAACTTATTCTTAATTAAAGACGATTTAATATACACTCCACCTATTGAAACAGGTGCTCTAGGGGGAATAACTAGAAGTACTGTTATGGAAATAACTAATGAATTAGGCATTGAAGTTATAGAAAAAAATATTGAAAAAGAAGAACTTTTTGAGGCAGATGAATTATTTTTTACTGGTACAGCAACTGAAGTTGTTGCGGTAGTTTCAATTGATAAAAAAGAAATTAATACAGGCACACCTGGCGAGATAACTAATCAAATTAGAAATAAATATCTTGAAATTGTTAACAGGCAAGATGAAAAATATTTTGACTATTTAACATCAGTCAAATGACACAGCAACCAAATATTCCAAAAAGAATCAATAGTAAGGTAACTGAAATGAACACTTCAGTACCACGATCACAAGGCAATCTTTCTGACAATACAATTATTACTATTGATGAAGAAATTTTTTCTATTCCGAGTCCAGATAGCGGATATGCATTAAAACTAATTAAAGAGTTTCAACCACTTTGGTCTCAGCACTATAAAAAGAATTTAATTACTAAAGTGGTGACAAACTTGGTGATTTATCAAGCATCGAAAGCGGGTAGGGCTCCAACAAGAAGTGATGTTGTAAAAGTTGTAAAAGCATTAAGTATTACCGAAAATTCAGTTGGAATTTTAGATAAAGAAACATTATTAAAATGCTCTAAAGAGACTATTAAAGGACTTCACTTAGCAGATTTACTTGAGTAACAATTAAACCTCTATAAACTGGAAAAATATGAAAATTGTTAGGGCAAAATTTAATGGAGAAATCTTTTACGGAGAACTTATTGATGATGAAGTTCTTAGGTACGAAGGATCACCATTTGTTGTATGGGAACCTTCCGAAGAAAAATATAGTTTAGATGAAATCACACTTCTTTCTCCAGTTCTCCCTAGCAAAGTAACTGGAGTCGCAAAAAATTACTTCAAACATGCTGTTGAATTGGGTGTACATGATTATTCAGCTCCTAGGAATCCTGTATTTTTTAACAAGCCCTCAACTTCTGTAATTGGAACCGGTGAGTCCATAATTTATCCAAAAATTGCTCAGCATGTTGACCATGAAGCTGAACTTGCAGTTGTCATTGGAAAATTGAGTAAAAATTTAAATAGTGAAAATTGGAAAGAACATGTGCTTGGATACACAATTGCAAATGATCTCTCAGAAAGAGTTTTACAGGGACAAGATGGTACTTTTAATGGCAATTTCACAAGAGCAAAAAGTTTTGACACCTTCTGTCCATTGGGACCAGTAATTCAAACTGACTTTGAGGAAAATCCAGAGTTAGACATCAAATGTTATGTAAATGATGAACTAAAGCAGGATGGAAATACAAAAGATATGATTTTTTCAATAGGTGAAATAGTGGAATTTGTTTCATCAATTATGACTCTGTTGCCAGGAGATGTTATTTTGACAGGTACTCCAGATGGTGTTTCAAAGGTATTTCCAGGTGACGAAATTAAAATTGAAATTGAGTCAATTGGCACTCTTGTTAATTTAGTTCAATAAAGAATGAAATTAAGAATCGCTCCATCACCCACTGGACAACTTCATATAGGAAATGTTAGAACAGCTTTATTTAATTGGCTCTACGCAAGGTCAAATGGGGGCAGCTTTTTAGTCAGAATTGATGATACAGACACTGAGAGAAGTACTGATGAATTCAAAGCAGACATTGTAAATAATTTGAAATGGCTAGGTCTTGATTGGGATGAGGGAGTAGATATAGGAGGTTCTCAGGGCGACTATAAACAATCCTCTAGATTTAATAGGTATCAAGAAATTGCTCATGAGTTTGTAGAAAGTGGCCTTGCTTATGAAGACGGTGGCGCAATAAGATTTAAAGTTCCAAAAAGTCAGCAAATTAAATTTAATGATTATGTTAGAGGAGATATGGTCTTTGAAACAGACTCTGTTGAAGATTTTGTTATCTTAAGGTCAGATAAATCGCCAACTTACCACTTAGCATCAACTTTAGACGATGTTGATTATGGAATTACTATTATTGCAAGGGGAGAAGACATATTACCTTCAACACCAAAACATATCCTTATTATGCAAGCACTTGATGCAAACATCCCAGATTTTTGTCACTTACCTTTGCTTTTTGGACCCGATGGTAAAAAATTAAGTAAAAGGCATGGTGATACATCTGTGCAGTCTTTTAGGGACAAGGGAATTTTAAAAGATGCAATGTTCAATTATCTATGCTTACTTGGCTGGTCTCCAGGTGAAGATCTTGAAAAGTTTGATAGAGATTTAGCAATTGAAAGATTTGATTTTAAGAATGTTCTTCCTCATTCAGCAATATTTGATGATAAAAAATTAATGTGGATGAATGGTCTCTATATAAGGGAAAAAGAATCAAATGATTTTGAAACAGAGTCCATTAGTTATATACAAAACACACTATCAAGAGATTTATTTGAAGATGAGCTTTTACGTTTAAATAAAATTCTTCCTTCTGTTCAGGAGAGAATTGAGTCTATGGTAGATATAACTAATCAAGTAATGTTTTTATTAGATGAACCTTTTGAAGTTAATTCAGAAGAATGGAATTCTGTAAATTCAGAAGAAGCTCAACATTATATTTTTGAATTAAGAAATGAGTTAATTTCAATGGAAGATTTTACTTTATCTAATATTGAGGAAACTATGAGATCTTTACTAAAAGAATTAGATTTAAAACCTAAAGTTGGCTTCCAAGCAACAAGAGTTTCAGTAACAGGAACTAAGATTAGCCCACCGTTATTTGAGTCTATTTATGCATTAGGTAGAGAGACTTCAATAGCAAGACTTGCTGAAAGTATTGAAAAATTATAACAACTAATAATTAAAATACTTTATTCTTAATATTTATACGGCCCCGTCGTCCAGAGGCCTAGGACGCTGGGTTTTCAACCCAGAAACGCCGGTTCGAATCCGGTCGGGGCTGCTACCTTCGGGGATGGTGTAATTGGCAACACAATGGGTTCTGGTTCCATTATTGAGGGTTCAAGTCCTTCTCCCCGAGCAGAGGCCCCGTCGTCTAGAGGCCTAGGACGCTGCCCTCTCAAGGCAGAAACGCCGGTTCAAATCCGGTCGGGGCTGCTAATCAACTGAGTTTTCTATACCATCTTGGTTTATGAAGTAAAAAATTTTTATAGTCATCAGGAGTATCTATTTCAAATGTGAGTTCTCTACTAAATATTTGTTTGTAGTTTATTTTTAATCTTTTTAAATTTTTAATATGACTCTCAAAACTTTCTACTCCATAACTGAAATCTGAAAATTTTACAGATCCACTTATTAGAGGAGTTCCAGAGTCAGAACTTTTTGATATCAATAAATCTTCACTTTTAAGATTTTCAAATAAAACATTGCATTGATGTTTGTTTATATAGGGAAGATCAGCATGACAAATTATCCAATGTTTATACTGTGAAAACATACCTGAAAATTCAACAACTTCATTGTTTAGTCCATTTAGATTTGATTTATACATTTGAATGCCTAACTCGGTGCATATTAATTCTATTTTTGTATCTTTAGAAATTACATATATTTCAACAGATTCTTTTTTGAAAGAGTTTATTGTATTTTTTAATAAGCCTATTTGTAAATCAGTTCTCTGAGAGGAATTTAATACTGAACTTAATCTTGTCATAGGATTTTCTAAATTAAAAACCGGTATGCCTACTAAAATATTTTTATTCATAGAATTAAATTTGTAATACCATGCTATAAGAGAATTAAAACATTATGGACAGAAAAACAAAAATAATTGCGACTATCGGTCCTAGTTTAATGAGCCAGAAAAAGATAGATAAAATTATTGATCAAGGTGCAAATGTTTTAAGGATTAACTTTTCACATGGCTCTCTTGAAGATCATGAAAATGTAATTAATTGGATAAAGTTATCAAACAAAAAAGTTGCAATCATGCAAGATATACAGGGTCCGAAAATTAGAACTGGTGATTCCGAATCAAATACAGTTTTGGAAAAAAGTAAATCAGTGAAAATAGTTAATGGTAATTTGACATCAAATTCTGAAACAATCTGTATTAAATATGAAGACTTATTCAAAGATATAAACATTGATGACAGAGTCCTCATTGATGACGGCAGCATCGTATTAAAAGTTCAAAATAAAACCAATGAGTATCTTGAAGCACTTATTTTAGTTGGTGGGGAGCTTCGAGATAATCAAGGTGTTGCATTCCCTGATTCAAATCTATCAGTTTCTGCAATTACTCAAAAAGATATTGAGCATTTAAATTTTGGTTCTAAACACGATGTTGATTACGTAGCAGTATCCTTTGTTCGAAATGCTGATGATATAAAATCTGTAAAAAAATTGATTCCTTCTGACATAAAAGTAATTGCCAAAATTGAATTAAAATCTGCTTTAGAAAATATTGATGATATTTTATCTGAGGCTGATGGTGTCATGGTTGCAAGAGGTGATTTAGGTGTGCAGCTTCCTCTTGAAGAAGTTCCATTTATTCAAAAGCAAATTTTAGACGCAACAAATTCCTTCGGAAAAATTTCAATTACGGCTACAGAGATGTTGCAGTCAATGAAAACATCTTCTAGGCCAACAAGAGCTGAAGTAACTGATATTACTAATGCAATTCTTGAAGGTTCTGATGCTGTCATGCTCTCAGCAGAAACCTCAATTGGCAATCATCCAGAAAGAGTTGTTGAGGTAATGTCTTCTATTTGTAGGGAAACAGATTCAAGAAATGATACTTCTGTATTAAAAGTTAAAGCTATTTCTAATACTGACCTTATTACTACATCATTAGCAAGCTCTGCAGTAAGGGTTGCAAATGAGATTGACGCTAAAGCCATAGTCGCTTTTACTGAAAGTGGTAGAACTCCTTTGTTGATATCAAATTACAGACCACGTTCACCGATATTAACTTTTACAACGAAAGAAAAAACTTTTAAACAAATGAACATGCTTTGGGGTGTTGATCAATTCATGATGGAACGCAAAGAAACTTTTGAGGAAATGCTTCAAGAAGCAGACAGCATTTTAAGTAATAATTTAAATTACAATACTGGAGATAAAATCGTAGTTGTTGCTGGCACTCCACCAAATGTTGAAGCTGCTACTAATATGATAAGAGTTCATAGAGTTGGTGAAATTTAATGGGACAGATAATAGAGTTAAAAACTACGAAACTAAACAAGTCAATAATTTTGGACTTAAACAGATCTGTATCAGGTCAAGAAGGTATGTCTTTTAGAAATATATCGGAAGCATCTTTAGCTGATGATATAAGTGGAAAGCTTGCTTTTGAATTATTTAAAAAAGTTAACGATATTGAAACTGTTTTCATTCAATCAAATGTCATAACTATTAACTTCTCTCGAAACATTGGTACAGAAACAGAAGTTATTGAAGATCTAGTTAAAAATTTCTTTATATTTTATAAGGAAGAAGAATGAAAGTCGGTGTGACTGGTGCATCTGGATTTATAGGCAAAAAAGTTTGTAAAAGTTTAGAAGAAAACGGTCATGAGGTATATAAATTTGTTCGAAGAGAACCTAAAGCTGAAAATGAAATATATTGGAAGCCTTCTAAACAAGAAATAGATAATGAGAAATTTGAAAGTTTAGATGCTGTTATTCATTTAGCAGGAGAATCAATTGCCCCTAAAGATATATTTGGGTTTTTACCATTTAGTGGGGGACGATGGACTAAGGAAAAAAAATCAAGAATATATTGGTCAAGAAAATGGGCATCTGATTTATTTGTTGATGCTTTTAATAAGGCAGAAAATTATCCTAAAGTATTCATTTCTTCTTCAGGGTCAACTATTTATGGTGACCATGGTGATGAGATAATTACCGAAAATACTAATAATTTTAATCGTGGAGCATTTGATCAATTAGTTGCTGAGGAGGCCTGGGAAGAACCTTTGAAAAATATTAACAAGCAAAATGTTAGAGTTGTAAACGCTCGTACTGGAATTGTCTTAGGTAAAGGAAATATAACAACTCAGTTAATTGTTTTAACTACAAAATTAAATATATCTGGACCACTTGGTAGTGGAAAGCAATATTGGTCATGGGTATCTATCGAAGATGTTGTTGCTTCTTATTTATTTTGTCTAGAGAATAGTGAAATAACTGGTCCTGTAAATTTTGTATCACCCATTCCTTTGCAGCAAAAAGAATTTAGCTCAAGATTTGCTAAAGTTTTTAAGAAATTTTCTATCCTCCCTGCACCAGCATTTGCTCTTAATTTGTTAATGGGTTCAGAACTGGCTCATGGTTTAATATTCTGTAGTCTTAGAATTATTCCAGAAAAGCTATTGAGATTTGGTTATGAGTTCAAATACTCAACAATAGAAGAATATGCGGAGGTATTGAGCAATGAGTAAAAGCTACGAAGAAAGAATGTCAGAAAAATATAATTTTTTAAAACATAAAGATGAATCAGATTTTACTAGCGAAGAAGTAAGTAACACAACTCCTGACAATTCATCTAGTGATCAAATTAATGATCAAAGTAGCATAGATCAAAAAAGTGACAATAGCGAGGAAAGCTTAATCGTACCTTTAGAAGCTTGGAACACAGTTTTAAATCAACTTGGCAATCTTCATGAGGCAAGTCAATTAATGGCAGAAGCTAGAGAAAGAGCTGCAAAAGCAGAGGTAGAAGCAGAATTTTTACGAGAAAAGCTTAAGTCGACCAGAGAAGAGTTAGAAAAAGCTAAAAAGAAAAAGAGATTCTTGTTCTTTTAAACATTCTTTTTATCTGATACCCCAAAAATAATTCCAAATGAAATTATTAACAATATAATCAAAGATCCCATCGCTACATTTCTACTAAAACCTAAAGAGTTAACAATGTATCCCCAAAGTAAAGGTCCAAGAATTGTGGCAAATCTGCCGATTGTTGAATAAAGTCCGTAAAATTCTCCTAAATGCTCTACTGGGGATAGTCGAGTCATAAAAACTCTATCAACTGCAAATATCCCACCAATATTAAAACCACCCAAAACACCTGTTACATAGATAAGCCATAGCTGATCAAACTCAGTAGCAATTATTGCCAAACTTAAAGAAATTATCCAGCAAATAATGCTTGTCAAAATGAGTTTTCGAGGTCCATATTTGTCACAGAGTCTTCCGAATATATATCCTCCAAAAATTGATACAACAATAGCTAATGCCAGAATGCTTTGACTATCTGAGGGTGTTAATCCTACTTCTTCAACCAGATATACTGCAAGCAATCCACTTATAAGAGTGTTTATTGCATCAGCATAAAAAAATCTACCTACTAAAAATCTTGTTAGACCTTTGTAGCGTCTTGAGTGCTTCCATGAATTAATTACTACTTTTAATGACTTTAAGATACTAACTTTGTTGTCTTTTTGATTGTCAATTTTTTCTTCAATAAAGATAAATGCTGGCAAGGAAAATATTAAAAATAAAACTGCAACAGACCTAAATATTTCAACATAGCTATAGCCAATATTTTGTAAAAGAGTTGCTACCCCAAATCCAATTAATGAACCCATGTAACCAAAAGCAACACCTAAACCAGATATCCTACCTCTATTTCCTTCATTGCTTACTGAAACAATTAATGCATCGTAGACAACGGAACCTAAATTAAATCCTATCAATGAAATAACAAATAAAATAACTGATACAGGAACAGAGAAAGTCCCCAATAGCAGAGTTGAGATGATGCAAAACAAAGTAGTAATTAATAATAAATTTTTCTTACCTGAAGAACTATCTGACTTTAAACCTACCCAGGGTCCAAGTATTGCTACGATTACCATTGCTGTTGAAGTAGCAAAGCCTAATTGTTGATCAGTCCAACCTTTCTCACTGACTAACCATACAGAAAAGTAAAGTCCTGGAATTACAAAAGCATATACTGTGTTAGCTAAGTCAAAAAGCAACCAAGAAAATAAACTCTTTTTTTTAACTTCAGACATTTAAATCGTTTATTGCTTTGTCTAATCTATTTAACCCATCCTCAAGCTCATCGTCGCTAAGCGCATAAGACAATCTCATAAACCCAGGTGCTCCAAAAGCCTCACCTGGTACAAAAGCAATAAAATAGTTTTCTAATAAAAAGTCACAAAAGTCGTTTGATGAATTAATTCCATCAATAGAACCATTGCAATAGGATCTTACATCTATAAACAAATAAAAAGCACCAACAGAGTTTTCAACACCTATATCTTTAATACTATTTATTTTGTTAATTGCATATTCTCGTCTTCTATTGAATGCAATTTTCATTTCATTTGTAACGTCTAGGCCATTCGACAAAGCAGATTCTGCTGCTATTTGAGATAAATTTGATACATTAGAAGTTGCCTGGGATTGAATTTTTTTTGACAATCCAATAACTTCACTGTTAGCAATAATCCATCCGACTCTCCAACCAGTCATTGCATAAGCTTTTGAAACTCCATTCACTACAATAGTGTTTTTTAGTTCAGGATCATATATTGCAGGTGATGGTGTATTTTCACCTTCATAGACAAGATGTTCATATAATTCATCTGACATAATCCAAATATTGCTTTCAAAGGCCCAGTTGTAAATTTCTTCAGCTTCTTCTTTGCTATATACAACACCTGTTGGATTTGAAGGCGAGCACCATATTAGCAATTTTGTTTTATTTGTTTTTAGTGCTTCAAGATCTGAAACTGTAAATTTGAAACCATTTTCTTTTGTTGTTTCTAAATATACTGGATTCCCACCAGCTATTTTTACTGATTCTGGGTAAGTAGTCCAAAATGGGCATGGAACAATAACTTCATCCTCAGCATCTAAAACTGAAAGAAAAGCAGTTAATATTGCTTGTTTACCACCATTAGTTACAACTATATTACTTGGATCAACTTCGAATTTTGAATACTCTTTTGTAGTGCGAGAAATTTCATTTCTTAATCCTTCTAATCCTGCAGCAGGTGAGTACTTATGATTTGTTGGATCACTTGCAGCTTTTTTGACATCTTCAACTATATATTCTGGAGTTGGAAAGTCAGGCTCTCCGGCACCAAAGCTAACTACAGATTTTCCTTCTGCTCGAAGCTCTCTTGCCTTGTTTGAAATTGCCATAGTTCCTGATGGCTTTATTTTGTTATCTAAATTTGAAATTTTTGCGGACATGTTCTTACTATTTTAATAACTTATCTAATCAATATATTTGATAATTATTAAACTTTAATTGATGGAGCAAATTTTATATGGAAAACCTGTTGCAGAATTTATTGATCAAAAAACTTTAAGCTTTTTAAATTCTCTGCCAAAAGATAAAGAAAAGGTTCACATTACGGCTATCACAGTAGGTGATAATCCAGCTTCATTGCTTTATGTATCACGTAAAAAAGATAAAGCTGTAGAACTTGGTATTAATTTTCATTGGGAAAAGCTAAATTCAGATATTTCGCAAATTGATTTAAACAAAGTTATTGCCAAACTCTCAGAAAATACTGATGGGTTGATTGTTCAACTACCATTGCCTGATCATTTAGATGTTGTAGAAACTATAAATCAAATACCTGTCGAACTAGATGTTGATGGTTTAACAACTCAAAATCTAGGTATGCTTTTTTCTGACGATCCAATTATACTACCTGCAACCACACAAGCTGTTCTTGAAATGTTAAGTTTTTACAACATAGATACTTTTGACAAAAATATAGTTATTGCGGGCAGATCAAGATTAGTATCAGCTCCTTTAGCTAGGGTTCTTTCTTCAAAACAATTTAACGCAAATGTTACTGTTATACACAGCAAGACAAGCAATCAAAAAGAATTTGTTCTTAATTCAGATATATTTATTTCAGCAATTGGCAAAGCTAAAATGTTTGACCATAGCTACTTCAAACCTGGTTGCATTGTTATAGATATAGGAATTTCAAATGTAGATGGTAAAACATATGGAGATATTGACCCATCAAATTTAGACAATATAGCTAAATATCGTGCACCGTATCCAGGTGGAGTTGGACCAATAACAGTTTCAGCACTTTTCTACAACTTAACTAAATTAGTTAGCTAGCGTTTTCCCATTCCTCTTCGGCAATTCTTTGATTTAGATCAGTTTTTCTTAAAAGCAAAAATCCGATTACAAAGAAAGAAGTAATTACAGGAAGTGAAAGTCTAGCGTTACCAGTCGTAGAACTGACATATGCATAAATAAGTGGACCCCATATTGCGGAAAACCTTGAGATAACTGAAAAGAATCCCATGAACTCTCCCTCAGCACCTTTAGGCAACATAGCTGCATAAACACTTCGACTTACAGACTGCAAACCACCCATGCCCATTGCTGTAATTACTCCCATTACAACTACTGGTATCAATTGTTTTTCAGGAACAAAGTATGCAGCGTTTCCTACAAGGAATAAAAGCAACATTGTGTAATAAAGAACATTCTTTTGCCCAATTTTTGAAGCAAGATTACCTGCTAGCTTTGCACCAAAATAGGCAACAAATTGAACAACCAAAAAAACAATTAGCACTTGAGTTTGGTCCAATAATAAGACCTCTGTAAAGAAAGCAGCTGACATGTTTATTAATGTTTGCAAACCATCCCAGAAAAAGATGTAAGCAACTAGGAAGTAAAGTAAAAAAGGAAATTTCTTAATCTTTTTTAGAGTTTTAAAATTTGTACTATAAGCACTAGCTATTGAAACGCTTCCTCGTTTTGTTTCAGATATATTCATCTTTGAAAAGCTATAGACAGAAAAAATTAACCACCATAATCCAGATTTTGAGATAGCTATTTTAGAGGCAAGTGCGGTATCAATTCCCAACATGTCAGGACCTAAAAGTATTATTACAAAAGACAGTATCAAGTCAGTTCCACCACCTAAATACCCTAAAGCGTAACCTCTTGCAGAAACTGAATCAATAGTGTCATCAGTTGTTATGTCTTTTAATACACTGTCATAAAATACGTTTGATCCAGTAGCGCCCAATTGTGCAAGAAAATAAATCCCAAGAGTTAGAAGAACATCTCCAGAGTTTACAAAATAAAAAGTTGAAGCAAATATTGCGCCACCAAATGCAAAAAATTTGAAGAAACGCATTCTGTTTCCTGACATATCCGCTATTGCTCCAATTGTTGGCATGATCAAAAAGAAAATAAACAAAGCTGAACCAATTGCAAAGCCCCAAACCTCTGCACCTGTATAAATGTTTCCTCTAAATTCAAATCCTTCTTCAGGAACAATTACACTTACAAAATACACAGGCAAGACAGCACCTAAAACAGTTGTTTCATAAGCAGATTTTGCCCAGTCATACATTGACCAGCCAAAAATAGTTTTTTTGTTATTTTTTTCGTTCAATTTCCCCCCTCAATATTGACTTTAATCAAATAATCTTTTAGATGATGCTTAGTTTGGTATTTTTAATTAAAAGAAAACACTATATTTATTAATGTCTTTAATACACAAAGGATTTATATGGGATTTAAATGTGGAATTGTAGGTTTGCCAAATGTAGGTAAGTCCACTTTATTTAATGCATTGACTCAAGCAGGAATTGAGTCAGAAAATTATCCATTTTGTACCATTGAACCAAATGTAGGAATTGTTCCTATACATGATGAACGCCTTCAAGAATTGGCTAAATTAGTTAACCCAAAAAAAATTACACCTACCACAATTGAATTTGTCGATATTGCAGGTTTAGTAGAAGGTGCGTCAAAAGGGGAAGGTTTAGGCAATCAATTTCTAGCAAATATTAGAGAAACTGATGCCATCGTTCATGTAGTTAGAGCATTTGAAAATGAAGACATCGTTCATGTAAACGGTAAAGTCGATCCTTTAAGTGATATAGAAGTAATAAATACTGAATTGATTCTAGCTGATTTAGCAACAGTAGAAAAAATGTATGAAAAAGCAATTAAAGGAACAAAAGCAGGCCAGAAGGATGGTTTGCCATTAAGAAACTTATTAGAAAAAATACTGCCACCATTAGAAGAGGGTAAAAGTTTAAGAAGTTTGAGTTTTGATGATGAAGAAAGAGAAATTTTAAAAGGGTTCCAACTGCTAACTCTTAAACCAGTTCTTTATGTTGCTAATGTAAGTGAAAATGGATTCATTAATAATCCTTTGCTTGATGATGTAATAAATTATGCCGAAAAAGAAAATTCAAAAGTTGTAACAATATGTGCTGATATTGAAGCAGAAATTTCAGAGTTGGAAACAGATGAAAAAAATGAATTTTTGGCTGAAATGGGCCAAGACAAATCTGGTCTTGATAAGCTTGCTAAAGCAGGATATGAGTTATTAGGACTACAAACTTATTTTACAGCTGGTGAACAAGAAGTTAGAGCATGGACAATAAATGTAGGTGATAGCGCACCAAAAGCCGCAGGCAAAATACATACAGATTTTGAAAAAGGTTTTATTAGAGCCGAAACAATAAGTTTTTCAGATTATATAGAAAATAATGGCGAAAAAGGTGCAAAAGAAAAAGGCAAATTAAGATCTGAAGGTAAAGAATATATTGTCAAAGATGGTGATGTTATACATTTTCTTTTTAATAATTAGTCGGGAATAGTTGTATATTTATAGCAATTATCTGGTTCCTGATAAAAATTAGTACTAAAATTATAAAAATTTAAAAAATACATTAAAAAAGATGTTGTTTTTTAGCAGTTTTTTAAGTATTTCTTTGATTTAAACGAAAATATACCATAATAAAGCACGTGAAAGTAATAATTATAGGAGCCCACCCAGAAGCTAAAGAGCTAATTAACAGAATTAGTTCTGGTTGGAATATTTCTGTAGTGGACATAGATCAAGAGGTTCTTCGTAATTTTTCTACAAATAGACAAATTGAAAAGATTCAGGGTGATGGCACATCAAATCTAGTTTTAAAGAAAGCAGGTATTGAGCAAGCAAATGCTGTAATTACATTAACAAAGAATGATGAAGTTAATCTTGAGGTATTAAAGCTTGCAAAACAAAACAATATTTTGAGAATCTCTTCAATTGTTAATAATGTATCAAATTTAGATGAATATAAAAAAATAGAAGCCGAAGTAGTAGAACCAAGTACATTAATTGCAAGAAGATTTGAATACATTTTAGAACCTAGAAGAGTAGTTTCCCAAGCTTTTGCGGGAGGAAGAGCTGAAGCAATAGAAATAGAAATAAGTGCAGATAGTCCAGTTAGAGGCAAAAAATTAAAAGAAATTGGTTCTGATTATTTTATTGTTGGAGCATTGTTTAGAAAAGGTACTGTAGTAATTCCACATGGAGATACAGAAATTGAGACGGGAGACCTTGTAACAATAGTTTTGCAATCTGGAGCTTTTGCTAATGTAATCAATTTATTTTCTGGTTCAGAATCAAGGTTTCCTCTGGAGTTTGGAAAAGATATTGCTGTTTCACTTGAAAATGAAAATAATTTGAAAAACTTATCTGAATCAGAATATTTCGTTCGAAATACAAAAGCCTCCTCTTTAAAAATTATTTCAAAGCCTGATATCTTTGATAACAATGTTGAACCAGCTGAAGATACTTTCAAAGCTATCTTGAAAGATCAAGAATATGAATTACTCAATACATCTAAATCTTCAGTAAAGACTTTATCTTCATTAATATCTGAGAGTTCAGTAGGTACCTGGATAGTTCCAGTTGTAGATAATTTCTCTAAATCAAAAGTAAAAAATATTTTAAATTTATCTTTAAAGAACAAAGTTCCTGTATTATTTTCAAAACTTTCATATCCTTATAAGAAAATTGGAATTTTAGTAAATGATAATTTTGATTCCAAAAGCTCTAACCCTATTGCCTTTGATTTGGCTGCTTCACTAAATGCAAATCTATTTGGTTTAAATATAAGCCAACCTAAATTTTTACAATCTGAACATGATGAAGGAGGTAATGGCATCATAGAGAAATTACATGACTTAGCTTTATCACACGAAGTTCAGCTTGATATTGAAAATGTTGAAGGTAACGAAGCAAAAATATTTTCTGAAAAATCACCAAACTTTGATTTAGCAGTTATAGGCTCCACTTCATCCGCTACATGGCAAGAAAGAAAAACAGTAGAGTATATAGTTTTAAATTCAAAGTCATCGGTTTTGTATATACCAGGTTAAAAAATGGAAGAATTTGAAGCTGTATCTCTAGTAATAATTTCCCTTGGTGCGTTCATCCTTCCACTAATGGCACAAAGAGTAAAAATTCCCGGCATAGTATTGGAAATAGCTTTTGGTATAGTTGTTGGACCTTTATTTGGTATCGTAGACTCTTCTGAATTTATTAACGGTCTTGCAATACTGGGGTTCCTTCTTTTGATGTTCTTATCTGGTTTTGAAATAGAATTAGATTCTTTTAAAGAACAAGGAGTAAAAACTCTTGCAATTCCAATGACAATTTATTTGTTAACAGTTGCTACATCTTTTTATTTAATTTCTACTTTAAATTATCCAATTTTCTTAGCTTTAGTTCTATGCACAACAAGTGTTGACATAGTTATAACTATTTTAAGAAGTGATGACACCATTAAAACTAAATATGGTCAAACATTGTTTATGGTTGCTTTATTGGCAGATATTCTTACACTTTTAGCAGCAACTGTTTATGCTTCATTCATAAATGCTGGCGGACTTTCCTTATCTAATTTAAATGTAGTTCTCTATTTTGTAGTTGTATTTTTAATTTTGAGAATAATAAGAAGGCTTGCCTGGTGGAATCCTCAATTATTTTCAAGAATGTTTGATGGTGATGATCCTGATGAATTAGGAATTAGAAGTTCTTTAGCTCTAATGCTTGTATTAGTAGGTGTTTCTGTATTTTTCCACATAGAACCAATACTTGGAGCATTCTTAGCCGGTACTATATTTGCTTTTACTTTTTCTAATAGAGGTACATTGGAAAGCAGTTTAAAAGGTTTTTCCTACGGGTTTCTGATACCAATATTTTTTATCAATATCGGACTAAATTACGATATCAGTGTTTTTAGCAATACACAATTCTTTCTTGATGTAGGTTATCTTTTCCTCATTGCAGTAGGTGTTAAATTTATACCTTCAATGCTTTTAGTTTTTTCAAAAATAAAATTTAGAGATATTATCGCAGGTGGGTTTCTTTTATCAGCAAGGTTTAGTTTGATTATAGCTATGGCAGAGATTGGTGTTCATTTAGATCTTATATCAGTTGAGTTAGAACAGCAGATTATTTTGCTTGCTGTAATTACAGCTACGTTCTCACCTATTTTATTTAGGGTATTTCGGACCAAGACTTAGATGAATAATCGTTTCAAATTATTTTTTAAAGGAATGCTCATGGGTGTTGCGGAAATAATTCCCGGAGTCTCTGGTGGAACTATTGCGTTTATAACAGGAATTTATGAAGAATTAATCGAGTCAATTAAATCAATTAACTCTTACGGAATAAAATTGCTCGTCTCTTTTCGAATTAAGAAATTTTGGAGTCATATAAATGGTCCTTTTTTAACAACTTTACTTTTTGGTATGATTTTTTCCATTTTGTTTCTCTCTAGAATTATTGAGTTTCTACTTACAGATCATCCATTTAAGATTTGGGGGTTCTTTTTTGGTTTGATTATTGCATCAATTTTTATAATTCAAAAAAGTATCAATAACAAAAAATTAAATTTACTTGTGTACTTCTTTGTTGGGCTATTTTTGGCTTCTTACATATCTTTAACTGCACCTTCTGAAAGCTCAGAAGAATTGTGGTTTATATTTTTATCAGGAGCACTTGCTATATCTGCAATGATTCTTCCAGGAATAAGTGGTTCATTTATTCTTGTTTTCATATCTAAGTATGAATTTATTTTGAATGCTCTAAACAATTTTGAATTATCGATTTTGGGAATATTTTTAGCAGGCTGTGTTGTAGGTCTGTTAACTTTTAGTAGAGCTCTTTCTTATCTATTTAAAAAATTTAACGACCCAATAATTTCTCTGCTTATGGGCTTTCTTGCGGGATCGTTAATTAAAATTTGGCCATTTTATGAAGTTTTAGATACAAATAGTAAAAATGAACCTATTTACACAACTCCAATTTTTCCTACAACTCAACAAAACTCTGAAATTACTTTTTTTATTATTTTCTGCCTTTTAGGTATTGTGGGAATGTATTTTGTAGAAAAACGTTTAAATTCTACTGATAGTAATAAATAAAATATACAATTAACGTATGAGATTAGGATTACCAGAATTACTTATAATATTATCTATATTTTTGCTTTTATTTGGTGCAAAAAGACTACCTGGGTTAGCTAAATCACTTGGTAGATCCACAAGAGAGTTTAAGTCTGCTCTTGAAGAAGAATAAATACAATTTAGTCTTCTTTGTACTCTTATCGTTAGCAATTTCTGCATGTTCTTCTCAGGAACAAGCTCAATATTCATCAGGAGAAGAAGTTTACCAAGCTAGATGTTCATCGTGTCATGGTGGCGACTTATCAGGAAGAGTTGGTCCTGCACTTAATGCAGAAAGCAGTGCAGCATCAATGCCAGATTCATACTGGGTTCAAACTATAACTAAAGGGAAGGGTTCTATGCCAGCACAAAGACTAAGCGATGAAGAAGTTACGTTGGTAATTGAATATATAAAATCTAAGTATTAGATCTATTGTATTTTATATTTATTTCTTTTAATTTATCCATAGGGTCAACAAGTTGATCTAAACTCTCCAGTCTCCATTCCCAATTTCCGCCAACGGTTCCAGGAGAGTTAAATCTACCATTAATATCAAGTTCTAATAAATCTTGAACTGTAGTGATAGCAAGTTTACAAGGAGTATTCCAAACCATAGAAATAAACTTCCAAATATTGGTTTGGCTATTATCAATTAGGGACTTTGCGTATTCTTCGAAAAACTCTAATTGCGTATCATTTGTTTCATTGAACCATTGCGCAATGGTTGGACTGTCGTGGGTGCCAGTATACGCTGCTACATTCTCTTTCCACTCTTCAGGATGAATTTCATCGTGTTCAAGTTCATTAGGTATTCTTTGTTGAAGTACTTTCATTCCTGGTATGTCATAATGAGTTAATATTTCGTCAGTCTCATGTAAAACAACTCCTAAATCTTCAGCTAATAATTTCTCAAAGTTTACTTTTTTAGAAATATCCTCAAAAAAGTTTTCCCAAGGACCTTTCCTCCAGTGACCTTTCAATGCAGATTCTCCAAAAGGTATTGCCCAAAATTTAAAAAATCCTACAAAATGATCAATTCTTAAATAGTTATAATTTTGTAAATTTGCATTGATTTTGTTGACCCAATATTTGTATCCATCTTCAATATGTTGTTCCCATTTATATAAGGCTGTATTCCATACTTGTCCTTCTACAGTGAAATCATCTGGAACAGCTCCAGATACATATTCCATCTCTCCTAAATTATTTAATTCGAACAAATTCTTGTTTAGCCAAACGTCAGCAGAGTTGTGATTTACGTATATAGGTATATCTCCTAAAATTGCAATATTTTTGGCGTTCGCATAGTTTTTAACTTCTCGCCATTGACTTTGAAACTCATATTCTAAAAAAACATATTTATTCACAATGTTTGGATATTTTTCTTTAAGATATTCAAAAAGCTCAGGACTGTAAGAAGAGTGTTCTTTTTTCCATTTATTCCAACTTTTGTTTTCAACTTCACTCAAAACCATAAAAGTTAGATGTTTTTTAACTAGATCATTTTCAAGAAATGATTCATAAACTTTATCATTAAGATTTACTTTTGTAGAAAGGTTTTGAAATATATTTTTTTTAAATTTATAAACATCTTTAAAGTCAACTTTGTTATTAGACAGTTTACTAAGCTCACTCAATTCAGATTGTCCAACTATTTGATTATTCAAATCAGCTAAAGAAATGATGTACGGATTACCAAGCAAGGAAGATTTACTTGAATATGGAGAATATTCGATTTCATCTGTATAACCAAGAGGCAATACTTGCCACACACTGGTTTTTGATTCCTTAAGTAAGTCAATAAATTCAAAACAATATTTATTTAATTCACCAATACCTGTATTACTAGGCAATGATGTTGGATGAAAAATTAAACCGCTACTTTTTTTAATATCCATAATATTCTCTAACTATTATCTATAATAATATTTCATATAAAGATTAATTTATTATGGTAGAAAAACACGATCCACAATTTAACGATGCTGGTGAAAAACAAAAAATAGATTTTTTTGAAGGTGATGTCCACTTAGGTCACTATGACTTTAGATTTGATTTTCAAAATAAAAAATATTTTTCTATCTCTAAGGATGGAACTGGTCATATTAGGGTTCATTCTCAAAAAGATATTTCCCAAGTATGGTTGCTCCTAGAAGATGAAGATTTTAGAGCAATAGAGCTAAAAAAATACGCTGATACTGAAAGATTTTTGTTTTGGAGTACTGAAGTTGAATTTAGATCTGATATATCTAAATTCAGCTTTGCAGCAACTACAGATGATGGGTTAAATATATATTTCGGTACTAGTGGTATTGCAAACTTCATTTCGCCATCTGAAAAGTGGGTATACAATAAGCAAAATTTTGAAAGACACAACATACCTGAATGGGTATACGGTTCAGTTATGTATCAAATTTTTCCTGATAGATTTTCAAATGGTGATGAAAGTCTAAATCCAAGTAACACAATCGAGTGGGGCAGCATACCAACAAGGTTAGATTTTCAAGGTGGCGATTTAGTTGGTGTTTTAAACAATCTTGATCATATACAAAATCTTGGAGTTAATATTGTATACCTTAACCCTATATTTTTATCTGGGAGTACACATAAATACGATGCTTGGGACCATTTTAAAGTCGATCCTACTCTAGGTGGAGACGAGGCTTTGGAAGCTTTGATTACTCAAATTCACAAGAGAGGGATGAAAATAGTTCTCGATTGTTCGTTAAACCATGTTCATCCAAGACATTTTGCATTTCAAGATTTGATTCAAAATGGTGAAAACTCAAAATATAAAGATTGGTTTACTGTATTTGACTATCCTATACGTTTAGTGCACAGACCTCACCTATATTCAAACACTTATAAAGTCGGTTGGGATGGGAATGAAAAAGAATATAAAACATATTTAGATAAGACAATTGAAGAAACCAAACTTCCAGTAGATATTAAAGAAGATGATGGTCCAATAATTGAACCCACATACAAGGCATGGTGGGGAGTTCCAGATATGCCTAAAGTTAACCTTGTTAACCCAGAAGCAAGACAATGGGCTTTGGATGTAACTAAATATTGGATTGAAAATTTTGATATTGATGGCTGGAGAATGGATGTAGCTAAAGAACTTGATTTTTCCTTTTGGAAAGATTTTAGAGACATAGCAACAAGCACTAAAAAAGATGTTTTGTTAATTTCAGAGATTTTTGGAGATACATCACAGTGGTTACAAGGGGACCGTTTTGATGGAACAATGAATTACTCTTTCCGTGAAACAATGACAGACTTTTTTGCAATTAAACGAACAAATACAAAAGAGTTTGCAGATTCACTTGCCAATTTGTTTTTTATGTATTCTTTTGAAGCATTATCTTCTTGTCAAAATTTGTTGAGTTCGCATGATGTAAAAAGATTTTTAAATAGAGCAGATAAGGATACGAATGCTATTTTAGGCGCTATTTTCTTACAAGCAGTTTTTCCAGGTATTGCAGGAATTTATTACGGCGATGAAATTGGATTAAGTGGTGCTGATGATCCATTTAATAGAGAGTCTTTCCCATGGCATAATACTTCTTCATGGAATCAGGAAATTTTAGAACACACAACAGTTCTTATGCAATTAAAAAAACACAGTTCAATTCTTAAATATGGGAATTTTGAATTAGTTTTTGTCGATGAAGATATTGTTGCATTTAGAAGAACACTGAAAGACGAATCTTTCCTTTGCATTGTTAATAGAGATGGTTCAGATAAGCAGGTGAATATAAAATCAAATGCACATTCAGTAGATGTCGAATTTGGATTTTGTACATCAAAGCTAGTTAATGGAGAAATTCAGGTTCAATTAAAGCCCAAAGACATTGGTGTAATCATAAGTGAAAAGTGACTTGTGCACTTGTGAATTGTTTTTTAGTTCTATATAGATACTTGGTCAATAATTAGGTATATTTACCTTGTATTTTAACGAATACATATATACGTATATATAAGGGGAAGTTATGAAAAATACAAAAGTACGATTTATCGTATTTTTATTAATGTTTTCCTTGGTAGCTATTGCATGTGGAGATACAGCTGATGAAGCAGTTGAAACTCCAGATACAACAGAAGCACCACAGGAAACATTAGCAGCTCCTGCAACTACAGCACCACCACCAGAAGTAATTGTTGTGTGGGCTGAAGAAAAAGTTGCAACAGCTCTAGAACCACTTGTAGGTGCTTATGAAGCAGCTGCAGGTGTTGATGTTGAAGTTGTTGTTTACGATTTCGGCGCAATCAGATCAGATGTACAAACAGCTGGTCCAGCAGGAGAAGGTCCAGATGTGTTCTTAGGAGCACATGACTGGGTTGGAGAATTAGCAGCTAATGGAGTTGTAGCTCCATTAGATCTAGGTTCTGTAGCTTCAGACTTGTTTGAGGTTGGAGTAACCGCTTTCAGTTATGGTGGCGATGTTTACGGATTTCCTTATGCAACAGAAGCTATTGCAATGTATTACAATGCAGACTTAGTAGACTCTGTCCCTACAACTTGGGAAGAAGCAAAAGCTGCTTGTGATGCTGCGGGAACGGAACTCTGTGTTGGTGCACCTGGTGGCGGTGGAGGCGGAGATGCCTATCACAATCACCCATTTGTTGCTTCAGCTGGAGGTTATGTATTTGCTTCTGAAGGTGGATTCGATGCATCTGATGTTGGTTTAGACAACGACGCAGCTATCGCTTCTGCTGAATATCTAGATGGACTTGTTAAAAATGGTACAGTCGCATCTACAGACTACGGTGGATCTATGGCAGCTTTTCAAGAAGGTCGTTCATTGTTTTGGATGACTGGTCCATGGGCTAGAGGTGACGCAAGTGCAGTAAATTATGGAGTTGGATTAATACCACAATTTGATGGAAATGCAGCTACTCCGTTTGTCGGAGTTAGAGGTGCAATGGTTTCATCATTTAGTGAAAAGCAAGTTTTAGCTCAAAGCTTTATTCTTGACTTTTTTGCTACTGTTGAAGTTCAACAAGCAATGTATGATTCTGATCCTAGATTACCTGCTACAAAATCACTATTTGCAATCGTTGAATCTGCTGATCCTATAGCAGCTGTATTTGCAGCTAGTGCAGCAGATGGAATTCCTATGCCTAACATTCCAGAAATGGGAAGTGTGTGGGGACCATTTGGTGACGCTTTATTAATAATTAGGGACCAGAATTATGGAACCAATGAAGAAACAGGTGTTACAGTTGATTCTGCTTCTGATGCTATGAAACTTGCAGCAGAGCAAATTAGAACTGCAATTGCAGGTGGTTAATTCTTAATTAATCAATTTTAAATTGGGGCTCAAAGTGGGCCCCAATTTTATTTAGTAAACTTATTGTATGAAAATTTCAACAATTTTTAGATACTCAGTACTTGCAGCTTTTAATGCAATTATTATTTACGCCATTCCATTAGCAATATCTTTTGAATCTTGGTTTCTACTTTCACTTATTGTTCTTAATGCTTTCCTTATAAATTTTGTATATTTAACAAATAAATTTAGACCAATGAAATGGATTCTTCCTGGAATGATTTTTATGATATCTTTTGTTGTATTTCCTGCTGTTTACAATTCATACGTATCTTTTACAAATTGGTCAACAGGACATATCTTAAATAAATCACAAGCAATTCAAATTTTGGAAAACAAAACATACACACCAGAAGATCAAAAAGGTGTTGAATTTGATTTATATATCTTACAAGATCAAAGTTTAGATTTTTATTATGTAGCTGATTTAGAAGATGGTGTATATTTTGGTAAAGCTGTTGATGAACAAGATATATTCGATTCTGAGTACGCAAGAATCGAATCATCTTTATTTAAAGATGGTAATTTTCAAACACCTGAGGGGTATTACTTATTATCAGGTAAAGAGCAAATAGCAAATTCTTCAACTCTTCAAGAGTTGTCATTGGTTCTAAATCAAAATACTAGAGCAACACTGTACAAGATTTCTGTATTTGGAGCTTCAACTGGAAGATTGTCATCGACTTCTCAACTGTATAGTTATGATCCTAAAACTAATACTTTAACTAACAATGCCACAAACTCAATATGTCCAATGGTTATTGACAATTTTGAGTGTGATGGATTAGAAGTTGACCCTGGTTGGAGAGTTTTTGTAGGCTTTGAAAATTATGAAAAACTATTTTCAAACCAAAGAATTAGAGGCCCTTTAAATATAGTTGCTAAGTGGACATTTCAATTTGCAATTCTTACAGTGTTTTTATCATTTTTTGTCGGTCTTTTATTGAGCTTAATTCTAAATAAAGATGGATTAAAATTTCAAAGAATTTATCGTTCACTCTTTATTCTTCCTTATGCCATACCAGCTTTTGTTTCTGTTCTTGTTTGGAAAGGACTTCTAAATCCTGATTATGGGGTAATTAATACATGGCTAGCACCTTTATACGAAGTTTTAGAAATGGAACCTGTAAAGTGGCTTAAAACCAAAGAAAGTGCAAGAGCAGCTGTTTTATTGGTAAATACTTGGCTTGGTTTTCCTTATATGTTTTTGATAACCACTGGAGCATTACAGTCAATTCCTAGAGAGTTAATAGAAGCAGCAAAAGTAGATGGTGCGAATGGTCTCCAGTCATTTTGGAGAATAGTATTCCCACTATTAATGGTTTCAATATCACCACTATTGATTGGATCATTTGCATTTAATTTTAATAATTTCACTTTAATTTTCTTATTATCTGGTGGCGGACCTCCTGTAGTTGGTAGTGAAGTACCAGTTGGCTGGACCGATATTTTGATTTCCTTCACATACAAATTAGCTATATCTGGAGGAAGAGGAAATATGTTTGGATTAGCATCTACAGTTACCATAGTAATTTTTGGTATTGTTTTATTAGTATCTGCGATTTCATTCAGATATACAAAAAGATTGGAAAGAATTTATGGGAACATCTAAATTTATTACTTGGTTTAGAGAATATGGATGGAGACATTTAATTGGTTTAATATTTGTAACATTTGCTATCTATCCAATTTTATTTGTTCTTACCAATTCCTTTGCTGATTTCGCCAATCTTTCTAATTCAAAGTTGATACCGTCTGGTTTAACCTTAAAACACTATAAATTACTTTCTGGAAACCCGTTAGTTCCTTACTTTACGTGGTTGTTTAATACATACAAGGTTGCATTTGTTGCGTCGTTATTTAATGTCTTTTTAGGCACTCTGGCAGCGTTTGCTTTTTCACGACTTAAATTTAAAGGTAGAAGGGCAGGACTTTTAACACTAGTGATAGTTCAAATGTTTCCTTCATTCCTTGCTTTTGTAGCAATTTATTTGTTATTTTTTCAAATAAATGATGTAGCACCGTTTATGGGGCTAGGTACTCACCTTGGTTTAATTTTGGTTTATTTAGGAGGCTCAATTGGCTTTAACTCATGGTTAATTAAAGGGTTTATGGATACAATTTCACCTTCATTAGATGAGGCCGCAAAAGTTGACGGTGCAACTGACTATCAAATTTTTAGTAAAATAATTGCCCCTTTATCAAGACCAATTCTTGTAGTTATTTTTGTAATTACTTTTATTGGTATATATTCAGACTTTATTTTGGCTGCAATATTTCTAAAAGATAAAAATTTGTGGACTGTTGCGGTTGGGATCAACACTGTATTTATAGACGACTTTAATGCAGATTGGGGAGTAATTGCTGCATCATCTGTAATCGCAGCAACACCTATTGCTGTTTTATTCGTTTTCTTTCAAAAACAAATTACAGGTGGGCTAACAGCTGGTTCTGTTAAAGGATAATTTCGTTTTCTAAATAGCTGAAATCAAAGAAATAAATTACAATTTATATGAGAACCCAGTAGGAGGAAAGTTGTCAAAATTACACAATTATTTGAAGTCACAAGAAAGCTTAATTACATCTGTGATAGAAGGAAAAACGCTAATAGATTTTATAGATCGCAATGCTAATGAATATGGAGATTATCCAGCTTTAAATACCCCTGCTAATAAAGAATACTCAGCTTGGGACTCTATTTCATGGTCTGAATATAGAGACACTTCTAAAGCCTTAGCATCGGGACTTCTAGAACTAGGTTTAAAACCAGGGGATACAGCCTTTATTATGTCTAACAACACGAAAGAGCATAATATTGCAGATTTAGGAATTGTATACACTGGTGCAACTCCTTCCACTCTATATAAGCAACTTAAATACTCACAAATTGAGTATGTAGCCAATTTAATGGAGGCAAAAGTAGCGATTGTTGGAGACCTTGATTTATTTGAAGAAGTCAATAAAGCAAAAAAAGAATGCATTAATTTAGAATCAATTGTTCTTATTAATGGGTACGAAGAAAAAAAAGACTTAGATTATGTCTATAGTTATCACGAATTAATTGAAAAAGGTAGAGAAATAAATGCATCTGATAGTTCAAAACTTGATGAAGCAACTGCAACAATAACTCCAGACACTTTAGCTTGCTTAATATTTACATCTGGAACTACCGGTAAGCCTAAGGGTGTAATGATATCTCACAAAAATGTTTTATGGACTATTGAAAGTTTGTTTGGTCAAATGATACCCGCAACAATGCATCCACGAATTGTTTCATACTTACCAATGGCTCATATTGCTGCTAGGGCAGGAGATCACTACCAGGCAATTTATAGAGTTGGCCAAATTTTCCCGGTGCCTGTACTTGAAGATATGAGAGATGCATTACCAACAATTAAGCCATCAGTGTTTCTTGCAGTTCCTAGAGTTTGGGAAAAGTTTAAAGCTGGTCTTGAAGCTCGTATTGAAGAGAATCCAAAGAAAGATTTGATTAGTAAGGCAATTGCTAATGGCCTAGAAAAGGTTGAATATGAGCAGAGAGGAGAGAGTGTGCCTTTTATGGTTAAAGTAAAAGATGCAGTTTTTTCAAAGCTAGTTTTTTCAAAATTCAAAGAAGGTCTTGGAATTATGGATACAGAATATTTTGTCACTGCAGCTGCACCAATGAATAAAGATGTGCATAAATGGTTTCATGCAATTGGGATAGATGTAACAGAGATATATGGTATGACTGAGGATACGGGTCCTGCAACGATAGGAATCTCAGGTAATGCAGTTGAAACATTTTCAAAGAAATTAAAATCAGAAGGAATTGAAGTTCCTAAAGTTTTAAATCCAATTGGTAAGGTTGGAATTCCAATCCCAGGTACGGAAGTTAAAGTAGAAGAAGATGGTGAGCTTTGCTTAAAAGGTAATCACGTTACTCAAGGGTACTTTAAAGCCGAAGAGGAGACTAAAGAAACTTTTGATTCAGAAGGTTGGTTGCATACAGGTGATTTAGCCGAAATTGATGAATCTGGTTACGTAAAGATAATTGGCAGAAAAAAAGAAATTTTAATTACTTCAGCTGGAAAAAATATTGCTCCTGTTGAAGTGGAAGATTTAATCAAACCACATCAACTAATTGGACAAGTTTGCGTTGTAGGTGACGGTAAAAAATATTTATCTGCATTAATTGTTTTAGATGGTGATGGTGGTGCTGAATCATGGGCTTCTGATAATGGTTTGGACTATTCAATAGAATCTATGGCTTCAGATCCTAAAGTTATTGATGCAATTCAAAAGCAAGTAGACAAAGCTAATTCCCAAGTTGCTCAGGTTCAACAAGTTAAAAAATTTGTTGTTCTAGAAAAAGAGTGGACTGATTCAAGTGGTGAATTAACTCCTACTTTAAAACTAAAAAGAAATGTAATTGCAGAAATGTACAGTGAAGAAATTGAATCAATGTACGAGGAAGGATAATTGTGGGAAACGTATCTTTTGAGAATAAAACAGTAATTGTTACTGGTTCAGGTAATGGATTAGGTAAAGCATATGCAATGGAATTTGCTGCAAGAGGAGCAAATGTTGTTGTAAATGATGTTGGTGGTTCTGTAGATGGTTCAGGCGCAGCGAATGCTCCAGCAGACCTTGTTGTTGAAGAAATCAAAAATGCCGGTGGTAATGCGGTGGCGAATTACGATTCAGTAGCATCTCAAGATGGGGGTCAATCTATTGTAAATACAGCTTTGGAAGCTTTTGGAGACCTACATGCTGTTGTTAACAATGCTGGTATTTTAAGAGATAAAAGTTTTTCTAAAATGACTGAAGAAGAGTTTAATTCTGTTTTAGATGTTCATTTAAAAGGGACATTTTATGTTTGTCAGCCTGCTTTTAATCACATGAAAGAAAAGGGATATGGTAGATTTGTTAACATTTCATCTCCTTCTGGTATATTTGGTAATTTTGGCCAGTTAAATTATGGTGCAGCAAAAATGGGAATTGTCGGCCTTACTAACGTAATGGCAATTGAGGGTGCTAAATATAATATAAAGGCAAATGCATTAGCACCAAATGCTACAACAAGGATGACGGAAACACTTTTTGGTGAAGACTTTGCAAAAATGTTTAGTGTAGATAATGTAACTCCTTTAGTTGTTTATCTTGCATCTGAAGCATGTGAAGTGTCGCACGAAATATTTACAGCTGGTGCAGGTAGATTTTCTAGAATTGGAATTTCAACAGATGTTGGTTATTACAATCCGACAGCAACAGCAGATGATGTAAGTGAAAACTTTGATAAAGTTCGTGATTTATCCAATCCGGTTTATCCTGGTAGTATATTAGATGAAATGCCTCTATTTAATCAAGCTATGCAACAAGGAAACGAGTAGTGTCTGAAACATTAACAAATACATCTAATCCTGAACTATTAGTTAAAGAAAAATTAGCAGAGTTAGTAGAATTTAGAAAAACTACTGATTCACTCCAAGAATTTTGGGGAAAACAATTTGATTTGGGTTTAGCATGGGTTCAATTTCCAGAAGGTGCAGGAGGACTTGGTTTAAATCCAAAATATCAATTAATCATCACCGAAACTTTAAGAAAAGAAGGTATATCACAGCAAAATAGGGTGGCAAATATTTTGGGAATTGGTATGGGGGCTCCAACTATTGTTGAATATGGCACTGAAGAACAAATTGCAAAATATCTTAGACCTATGTTCACTACTGAGGAAATTTGGTGTCAATTATTTTCAGAGCCCGGTTCTGGCTCAGACTTAGCAAGTCTTTCAACAAAAGCTGTTGATGACAGTGATGGTTACATTGTAAATGGTCAGAAAGTATGGACTACTTTAGGTCATTTAGCAAAATGGGGTCTAATCGTTACCAGAACTGATCCAGATGTTCCAAAGCATAGGGGACTAACTTTTTTTATTGTTGATATGGAATCTGATGGGGTTGAAGTTAGACCGTTGCGCCAAATTACGGGTGAGGCCGAATTTAATGAAGTTTATTTTACTGATGTAAAGATTCCAAAGGAAAACATTCTTGGATCACTTGGAGATGGTTGGAGAGTTTCATTAGCAATATTAATGAATGAAAGAGTTGCTATTGGTGGCAATGTACGTGAAAGGGGTAGCGGAGCACCTGGACATTTAGTTCAATTGTGGAAAGATCAAGAGCTTGATGATCCAGTTACAAAAGATAAGTTAATTAGTTTATGGATTGAACAAGAAGCGGTTCGACTTACAAACATGCGTGCATTTGAAAATAGAGAAAAAGGTACTCCTGGACCTGAAGGCTCTACTAGTAAATTATATGAGGCAGAGATAAACAAAGCTTCTTATGAATTTGGTATGGAAATGTTGGGAAATGACGGCTTATTATTTCCTAGGGGTTATGAACTTACTCAACCAGAGCTAAATTTTGAAAACGAAACTTTTGGATTTACTGATACTCAAAGTTTATTTTTAAGATCTAGAGCTAATTCTATTGAAGGAGGAACTTCTGAAATTATGAGAAATATAATTGCAGAAAGAGTTCTCGGATTGCCTAGCGAGCCAAAGTTAGATAAAGACAAAGCGTGGAAAGATATTCCTAGATCATAATTTGTAAACAAGATTAAATAATCCTGTACTACAATTCACTGTTATTTCTTTACCAATTGATTCATTTCTTAATGTTCGTGATGATCCTTTCGGTAAGAAAGTGTCATGTAATTCATATTTAGATCCTTCTATATTTAGATTTTCAAGATTAGATATAGGAATAATGCTGAATTTTTCTCCTTTTGGTAAAGAAAATATAGCCGTAGATTGAAATTTCATTATGTAATTTTCATACAACCAAGTAATGCCATTATTAAATTTACAATTTGAGATTATGTTATAAATAGAAAACAAGTGATCAATTTCGCCATTTTCTCCACCAATTATTGTTATAGAGCCTGCTTCAATACTTATTGAGTAATTGATGGCAAGTTCAAAATCAGATTCATCTTTATCTTTATTAAATTCAAATATCTCAACACCTTCGGATTTTGCAATATTTATTAATTCTTCATCAACTGAATCTAAATCACCAATTAAGATATCAGGCTTTAAATCATGTTTTGTTAAATGTTTATAGCCACTATCAACAGCTACAATTTTTTCAAAAGTTTCAGTGTTTATTATATTTTTTACTGTACATTCGCCGCCCAGCGATATTAATAAATTACTCACAATTAAATAGTTTAATATCATTAATTTCTCACATATCACAAATCATGTATCATTAACAACATGAGTAACGATGTAAATTTTAAAATCGGTGATGAAGCCGTTAAAACTATTATTGAATTAAGAGACCAAGAACCTGGTGATAAAGAATATGCTTTATTCCTTCAAATAGATGGAGTGCAAGGAAATCAATTTACTTATGATTTAAGTTTTCTAGATATAAATCAAGCTCGTTCTGATGATGCAAGATTAGACTTTGGTGACCTCCCTGTAATTATTGCTGCTAAAGATTTAGACAAATTTGAAGGCGCTAGTTTGGACATGTCAGATGACGAACACACTCCTGGATTAACAATGGATAATCCTAATACGCCTAGTCCAGCAATGATTGGAAACCCAGAAGATTTACCTGAATTAAAAGGTGAGTTAGCTGAAAAAGTTCAAGCTGTTCTTGAAAATCAAATAAATCCTGCAATTGCATCTCATGGTGGAGCGGCACAATTGATAGGTGTTGAAGGTAATGATATTTATTTACGTTTAGGTGGTGGTTGCCAAGGTTGTGGCATGGCGCAAGTAACTTTAACTCAGGGAATAGAAGCCTCTTTAAGAGAAGCTGTTCCAGAAATTGGCAATATTATTGACGCAACAGATCATGCTGCTGGTGAAAATCCTTATTTCGCTTCACATTAAAACTTTATAACAGTTTTACCTATATTTTTTCTTTGTAGAAAATTTGACAGAGCTTTAGAAGCTTCATCTAATGTGTAAATATTTTTAGGTTCAATCTCTAATTGATTACTGTTTACAAAACCTACAAGCTCCTCAAAATCTTCAGCTGTTTCTTTTGGTGAGGTATTAGTCCACCGACCCCACCAAACTCCGACAATAGACACACCTTTAACTAAGGTTAAATTTAAAGATATTTTTGGTATTTGCCCATTTGCAAAACCAATTACCAAATGTCGTCCATTAAATGCTGTAGCTCTTAAAGCTTGTTCTGTTGCATCTCCTCCAACAGGGTCAATAACAATATCAACCCCATTTCCATTTGTTAAACTTTTAGCACTTTCTTTTAAGTCTTCTTTATCATATCTAATTACTTCATCAGCACCTAAGTTTCTTACGTAAGCCTCTTTTTCCTCACTTCCAACAGCACAAATAGTATTTAAACCCATAATTTTAGAAAGTTGAATTGATGCTGAACCTATTCCACCGGAGGCACCAAGTATTAACACGGTCTCACCACGGACTGCTTTTGCGCGTCTTTTTAATGCATAATATGAAGTACCATAATTAATTGGTAAACTCGCTCCTGATAAAACATCAAAATCACTATTTACAGGAATAATTAAATTTTTATTAATAGATACATATTCTGCAAATCCTCCAATAGGTGGTAAGCCTATAACTTTAGTACCTGTTGGTATAGAAACATTTGAACCAGCACTTTCGACGACTCCACAAATTTCATTTCCAGGTATAAATGGTGGATCTATTACTATTTGGTATTTTCCCTGTACTAGAAGAGCATCTGGAAAGTTAACTCCAGCTGCCTCTACTTTTACCAAGACTTCATCATCTCCTAAATTTGGCATATCTACTTCAGATACATTAAGTAATTCAGGATCTCCCAATTCAGTACAAAGTAAAGCTTTCATTTTATTCATCCTCCTGTACACCTGATAGTTTTTTAGCTAATGCTTTTTTTTCATTTATGTCTATATTTCTTCGAATTTGTACTCTTTGAGCTTGAGGTGAACCAGCACCATGCATTGACTCAGTTAGGTATGCAACAGCATTTCTTCCAAGAGTCATATTTTCAATCAATCTTAGAATTTTTACTCTATCTTCAGCATTGATATCACTCTTGCCTTTTAGATATTTTTTAATATCTTCAGACATCTCACCTTCATTAAAGTCCACACCAGATGGCATTGAGCCAACTAAACCACCAGCTAAATCTTGAGCAATACGTGAAATTTCATAAGTTTCTTTTGTAACGTGTTGTTTACAGACATTTGCCAATAATTCATCGTTTATAAAGTTTCCTGATTTAGTTTTCCTACCTTGAAGTGAAGAGGCTATACCTGTTGCATAAATTGTTTCATTTAACTTATTCATTTCAACTAATTTGTCCTTAATGTGAGATGCTTCTTCAACACCGTTATATTCAGCTATTGTCGCAGCAGCACCAATTAAAACATCGCCTACACCTGATTTGCAAACGTATGATCTTCTATGATACGTTGTAAATCTTTCTACTAATTTAGAAGCAAATTCATACTCTCCATTCATAAAAATATATTCATTTGGAATAAAGACATTATCAAATATCACCATAGCTTCTTGACCAGCAAAATATTTGTTACCAACATCATATTCTCCAGGCTCCATACTTCTTGTATCACAAGATTGTCTACCGTAAATATATGTTATTCCATCTGCATCAACAGGTATTGCTCCAACTACTGCATAGTCTTTGTCGTTTTCTGAAAGTCTTAACGTCGGCATAACAACCATCCAGTGTGAATTAATACATCCTGTTTGATGAGCTTTTGCACCTTTAACGTAAACTCCTTTTTCATCTCTTTTTACAATTCTCAAATAGAGATCTTCATCTTCTTGTTCATGGGGCAATTTAGATCTATCACCTTTTACATCAGTCATGGCACCACCAACTACCAAGTTATATGTATGCATTTCTTTTAAAAAATTTAAAAAATTATCGTGATATTTTGTCCGATGTAATTCATCTATCTCAAAAGTTATAGAGTGCAGTGCATTAAATGCATCCATCCCAACACATCTTTGAAAACAAGTACCAGTTAATTGACCGAGTTTTCTTTGCATTTGATTTTGAAGAAATAAATCTTCATTACTTTCTGCAATATGAAGAAATCTATTTATTTTTTCACCAGTATAAGGAGAAATTGTTGTAGCCAACTCGGGTTCTCTAACAGCTAATTCGTAAGTTTCAGCCATAGCTTCAATGCTCGGCTTTATAATTGGATGTTCATATGGTTCATCAACCAGTTCACCCATCAAGAAAATTTTTAAATTTCTATTTGATATGGATTTTAGATATGACTTTCTGTCAGATATTTTCTCCATAAAATATTATAGAATTTAAAAAATAAGGAAGCTTTTTAAATTTAAATTACTTCGAATAAGCCAGCTGCACCCATTCCGCCACCAACACACATTGTTACGACGACATATTTTGCGCCTCTTCTTTTACCTTCCATCAAAGCATGCATTGTCATTCTTGCACCTGTCATTCCGTAAGGATGCCCTATTGAAATAGATCCACCGTTTACATTATAAATTTCATTATCTATTCCTAGAAAATCTCTACAGTAAAGTGCTTGAACAGCAAAAGCTTCATTCAACTCCCAAAGACCAATGTCATCAACAGTTAGATTGAATCTTTCTAGCAACTTAGGAACTGCGTATATTGGCCCTATGCCCATTTCTTCTGGCGCAAGACCTGCTACCGCCATTCCTCTGTAGTATCCAAGAGGTGTTAAGCCTTTGTTTTCAGCAACTTTAGATTCCATAATTACAACAGATGCTGAACCGTCAGAAAGCTGAGATGCATTTCCAGCGGTAATAAACTTGCCTTCTCCGTAAACTGGTACAAGGGAGGAAAGTCCTTCAATATTAGTTTGAGGTCTATTTCCTTCGTCAAGAGATAAAGTAACTTCTTCTTCAGAAATTTCACCTGTTTCTTTATCTTTAACAAGTTTTGTACTTGTTGTGGAGAATATTTCATCTGTATAAACACCAGCTTCTTGAGCTGCTGCAGTTCTTTGTTGGCTTTGTAAAGAGTATTCGTCTTGACTCTCTCTAGAGATATTATATTTTTCAGCAACATGATCAGCGGTTTCTATCATTGGCATATATGCATGTTTTGCATTACTTGCAACATTAGGGTCAATGTCAAGTCTCATTTCAGCAGTTTGAACTAACGAAATAGACTCAACTCCACCTGCTACAACAACATCCATGTTGTCTGTAATGATTTGTTTAGAGGCGGTAGCAATAGCCATTAAGCCTGAAGAGCATTGTCTGTCAATTGTCATTCCTGAAACAGTATTTGGTAAACCAGCTGCAATTCCTCCAAGTCGACCAATATTTAGTGCCTGAGATCCTTGTTGTTGAGCACAGCCCATTACAACATCTTGGATTTCTTCTGGGTCTATACCTGCTCTGCTTACAGCTTCCTTTATTGAGTAAGAAGCTAAAGTTGGAGCTGCTGTGTTGTTATAAGCTCCTCGATATGCTTTTCCAATAGGAGTTCTTGCTGCTGATACAATTACTGCTTCTCTCATAAATTTCCTCTTTCTGTTTTATTCGCTTACTACGTACATTGCAAGTGTTTCTACAACCGCAGCAGGCTTATCTTTGCCTTCAATCTCTATTGTTGCTGTGTTTTTTAATAACCAGCGACCACTCTTTTTATAGGACACATCAGTCAAAGTAATTCTTGCTCTAATTTTACTATTAACCGGCACTGCTTCCATGAATCTTACTTTGTCTGCACCGTAATTTATAGCCATTTGAAGTCCTTCAGGCATGTAACCTATGTCAGCTTGTAAATAAGTCAATAAACTTAGAGTTAGATAACCGTGTGCAATAGTTGTACCCCATGGAGTTGCTTTTGCCATTTCAGGGTCAACATGTATAAATTGATGATCATTAGTAGCTTCTGCAAATTGATTAATTCTTTCTTGAGTAACTTCGAACCATTCTGAGACTCCAATTTCTTCACCGACATGGCTTTCTAATTCACTTGCTGGGATAACCTTCATAACATTTCTCCTAATAAATTTTTGCTTGATGCTTTTTTTGCAAAAGAAATTGTACTTTCTTTAAAAGCTTCAATTTCACTATCATCTACATCTCCATAATAACCAAGAGAGTATCTTACGTATACGCCTTCCATTATCATTGCATGTTTCCAAAACGACATTCTTGTATAAAATTCAATGTCTTGAATATTTAAGTTAGATAAGCTTTCATATTGTTCCAAAATTTGGTTTCTATTTGGAAAACCACCAGCAAGAGAAGGAGAGTATATAAAAGGAGTGTCTGTCTCTTCCTTATTAGACCATGATGCGATAATCGTTCCTAAATCAGCTAAAGGGTCACCCAAAGTACACAATTCCCAATCTACAACAGCTTTAACTCGAGAATTATTTACTCTGACATTATCAAGCCTATAGTCACCATGAACAATGCTCACTCTTTGTTGATTTGGAATATTTTCAAATAACATTTTTGTAGCTTGATTTAATTCATTTATTTCTCTTACTTTTTGAGCGTCGAATTGTTTTGACCATCGAACAAGCTGTCTTTCTATATAATTTTCATGCTTTCCTAGTGTTGAAAGTTCTGAATTCACAACATCAAACATATGTATTTCAACAAGAGCTTCGATAAAAGATTCTGTAATATCTTTTTTTTGAATTTCATCAAAATTTTTAGCAATTAGATTATCAGATATAGTTTCTCCCTCAATGAATTCCATAATGTAAAAGTCATCATCGCTTATTTTCTTATCTGTGTAAATATATTCAGGTTTAGGTACTCGAATGTTATTTTTATAAAGTGATGAGATGATCCTGAACTCCCTTTCCATGTTGTGTGCAGATTCTAGTTTTTGTCCAAAAGGGGGTCTCCTGAGGACGTAAACATTATTGTTATCGTAGATTTTGTAAGTAATATTTGATCTTCCAACTTTAAATTGTTCAAAAGCAAAATCATCAGCTATTTCTACATTATCTGAAATTAGGTTTCTAAGTTTTTCTGTAAAGTATTCCACTAAGAAATATATTATGAAACATTTTTATTTCACTCAAGTTAATTGATAGAATTAAATTATGGACTTTAATTACTCTGATCAGTCTTTGAATCTTCAAGAGCAAATGAAATCATTTTTTGAAAAGCATATTTTTCCAAACGAACAGGCTTATGAAGATGAAATCATTAATTCAGGCGACCCTCTCCACATACCGCAAATCTTAGACGAACTAAAAGAATTAGCTAAAAAAGAGGAATTGTGGAATTTATTTTTACCTGATGAAACTTATGGTTCTGGTTTATCTAACGTTGACTATGCTCCACTTGCTGAATTAACTGGACAAGTATGGTGGGCACCAGAGGTGTTTAATTGCTCAGCACCCGATACAGGAAATATGGAAATATTAGCTGAGTTTGGTACTGATCAACAAAAAGAACAGTGGTTAATGCCTCTTCTAAATGGAGAAATTAGGTCATGTTTTGCAATGACAGAACCAAATGTAGCTTCATCAGACGCAACTAATATCTCTAGTTCAATAGTTGAAGATGGTGATAATTATATAATCAATGGTAGAAAGTGGTGGACTTCAAATGCAATAAACCCAAGGGCTAAAATATGTATTTTTATGGGAATTACTAACCCAGATAACCCTCCACATACAAGACAAAGTCAAATTTTAATACCTATGGATACAGATGGTGTAAAAGTTGTTAGGCCAATGACTGTTTATGGTTATGATGATGGATACACAGGGCATCCGGAAGTAGCATTTGAAAATGTCGTTGTCCCTAAATCAAACATAATCGGTGGAGAGGGAATGGGTTTTAAGATTGCACAGGCAAGACTAGGTCCAGGTAGAATTCATCACTGCATGAGGACAATTGGCATGGCCGAAAGAGCTTTAGAGTTAATGATTAAAAGAGTTAATTCAAGAGAAACATTTGGATCAAAAATTTCAGACCATGGTGTTGTTCAAGATTGGATTGCTAGATCAAGAATTAAAATTGAAGAAGCAAGATTGTTAACTCTTAAGACCGCATGGCTTATTGACACAATTGGTAAAGAACAAGCAAAAATTGAAATTTCTGCAATTAAAGTCTCTGTAATTGAAGCTGCTTCATACGTTATCGACAAAGCAATCCAGGCGCATGGAGCTATGGGGTTGTCTCAAGATACTCCTTTAGCAAAGATGGCAGCAGGAGTTAGAACTTTAAGAATTGCTGACGGACCTGATGAAGTACATATTCGTTCTATTGCAAGAAGAGAAATAAACAAACATAATGAATGAAAATATAGCTGTCATTGGCGGTGGTCAGATGGGTAGTCAAATTGCTGCATTAGCTGCGATGGCAGGTTATAAAACCTCTATTTATGATTCAAATGAAGATTACCTAAACGAAAAAATAAAATTTACTAGGAAAAATATTTTAAATTTGATTGACAAAGGCAAGTACAACCAAACTCACTTAGAAAATTTTGATAATAATTTAAAAATATTTAATTCCCTAGAAGATACTGTTGAAAACAAAACTTTTGTTATTGAAGCTGTTGTTGAGAAGTTTGATGTAAAACTAGATATTTTTAAAAAATTATCTCAAATATTAGATGCAAATGTAGTTCTTGCAACTAACAGTTCTTTCATTCAAGCATCTGAAATTTCTCAACACTGTAATCATCCAGAAAGATTCATTAACATGCATTTCTTTTATCCACCAATAAGAATGGATTTAGTTGAGATTTCATTTCCTAGTAATGCTTCAGAAGAAACTATTAATAGGACAAAAGATGTAAGTGACAATATGGGTAGATCTACAGTTACGCTCAAAAAAGAAACCCCTGGATTTATTGTAAATAGGATGCTTGCTGCACTAGTGGACGAAGCATACGAGTTATATGACGAGGGAATTGCTGACTTTGAAGATATTGATATTGCAATTAAAAAAGGTTTAAATCATCCTCTGGGTCCTTTTGAGTTATCTGACTATTCAGGTTTAGATATACATTATTATGCAAAACTAAAAAAATATAATGAGTCAGGTAAAGACAGCGATTATCCAAAAAAGTTTTTAGAGGATAAAGTTAAAAAAGGCGAACTTGGTGTAAAGACTGGAAAAGGTTTTTACGATTATAAAGAGAAGTAATTTACTCGAAGTCTTCGTCTTTTAAATTAAATAAAACTTCTTTCAAAGGCTTAATAACTAAAACAATTCTTTCAGTTTGTATTTCAAAAGGATATGGTTTTTTGAAATATTTTTCTGATAATTTGTCAATATTATCTCTAGCGTCTTGTCCAGTAATTTCTCCGACAACCTCTCCTCGAATTTCTGCAAATTTAAATGGATTGTCATGTTTCCAAATCATTACTGTAACTCGTGGATCTTTTTTTACATTTTTATATTTATATCTATGAATTTCAGTATTTATTAAAAGATTTTCACCATCTGTGTCAACCCACATAACATGAGTTTGTGGAATCCCATCACTAAATAGTGTTGTGAACGCTGCATAATTTGGGCCTTTTGCTAATGAAATTGTTTTACTGTCTAAGTTCATATGTTAGATTATAGTTTATGAAAGTAGTTTTACAGCGAGTCAAAGAAGCTTACGTAGAAGTTAATAAAGATAAAATTGCTTCAATTTCAAAAGGATTATTGGTTTTTTGGGGTATTGAAAAGGGAGACTCTTTTCAAGATGCTGAAGTATTAATTGAGAAAATTCTAAAATTAAGAATATTTTCTGATGAACGCGGAAAAATGAATTTAAGTATTAAAGATGTTAATGGAAAAGTATTAATAGTTAGCCAATTTACTCTTGCTGGAAATTATATCAAAGGGAATAGGCCTTCATTTATAAATGCAGAAGACCCTACCGAAGCCGAAAAAATGCTAGAAAAAATAATCAATGTATTTTCAAACTCAGTTGAAACAAAATCTGGTCAATTTGGAGCAATGATGGAAGTAGGGTTAAAAAACGATGGACCTATCACATTTGTATTACAAGCCAAAAATGGTCAGTTAATAAATTAAGCAGTCTTTAAATTGGCAGTTAATTTAGTTTTTTTTTCTAATTTTTTATCTAGGTAGTATTCTTCACCAGCCCATAAATGTAATCCCAAACCTAATTTCATAGCACATCTTTTAAAAGCATCTGATTCTGCATGTTTTGCATTTGCACCATCGTTACCTTGGTCAATTTCTACATCTCCAATAGAAGTTACCGTCACCAGCTTTTCATCTATCTCTATCGTTAATTTTCCAAAACAGCCTACAACAACTCCATTATTTTCCTGTCTTATAAGTTCAACAACCTCCCAATTAAATGGTCCACAGACTTCAATGAGTCTTTGAGTTATTACAGCATGAGGAACATAATTACCAAATTTACCTTTTGGTGCTTTTTTAATCCAATCACTCGGAAACTTTCTTGATAGTTCATATAGTTGATTCATATTTTCCTTTCATTCTCATTTAATTGTTTTGCCCAAACAGGTGCAGATTCATTGTTAGTATTGATCACTTGGAGTTTTGGTTCTTTATCCCACTCTTTCTCGATGAATGTATCTCTTGCTAGCTGTCTATCCATGCCTTTTTTGTCTGCTACTGCGTCTAATCCTCGTAACTTCGGAACAAAAGTAGCACCACAAATAGCAATTAAATCATCCAATTCATCATCAGTTAGCTTTTTGTTAGTTGCCCAATTAAGCAAACTTCTTAAATCAATCGTTTTAGACTTATAACCTTTAGAAAAGTTAAACACTGTATCAGAGATTTTTATAGCACCATTAGTTTCAACATCTACAGCGATCTTATTATCAACAAATTTGTTTATTTTTTGCGTACTATCTTTGGCCTCAAGAGAAATTCCTCTTGCAACAAATAATTCTTTTGGTTCATTTATTTCATAAAGTTCTGTATTTTGAAGATTTTCTTCACCGCTTTTGGCAATATCCCAAATTAAATCTTTCATTTTGCTCCTAACTATGCTGCGTCATCATATATTTTATGACAATTACAGTGATCGTTATGGTTTCTGCAAATAAAATTTACTTCGATTCCAACTGTTTTAAATAAGTTTTTTATTTCATATTCTTTCATACTTTTAATTTAGAAAAGAGGTATGACAAAAAATGTAAAAAATCTAACAAGTACACGAAATTATATATATGATGAGCTTGTGATAGTCGAAAATAATTTGTTTGATTCACAAATGTATGCTGAGGTAATAAGGCAGTATGATGAAGTATCTGATCTTATTAATTTAGATTCAAATATAAGAGAAAGACTCAAGCTCCCTCAGAGATCTTTAGTTGTAACATTTCCATTTAGAAGAGATGATTATGATGAAGTTGAAACTGTTATGGGGTATAGGGTTCAACATGTTTTGTCCATGGGACCAACAAAAGGGGGTATTCGATACGCTCCAGATGTTAATTTAGGTGAAGTTACTGCTCTAGCCATTCTTATGTCTTGGAAATCTGCAATAGTAGGTCTTCCTTATGGTGGTGCTAAAGGAGGGGTAGCTATAGACCCAAATCCTCTTTCAAGGTCTGAAAAACAGAGGGTTACCAGAAGATATACTGCAGAACTTCTTCCAATAATTGGAGTTGATAAAGATATACCAGCACCAGATTTAGGTACCGATGAACAAACTATGGCATGGATTATGGATACATATAGTAACTTCGTTGGCTCTCCTCAACCAGGGATTGTTACAGGTAAACCTGCTTCAATTGGAGGTTCTATCACTAGAAGAGAATCAACTGGTAGAGGAGCTGTAGCAATTGGTGTAGCTGCTATGGATAAATTGAATTTAAAATATTCTGAATCAACTATTGCAATTCAAGGCTTTGGAAATGTTGGTATGTATGCTGCTTTAGATTCCTACGAAAGGGGAGCAAAAGTAATTGCTGTCAGCGATATAGGTGGTGCAATCTATAACCCTAAAGGTATAAATATTCCAGAATTATTCAAACATATGGCTAAAAATGTTTCTGTAAATAATTTTGATGGCGCTGAACCATATCCAGAAAGCATATTAGAAATAAATTGTGATGTCTTGATACCTGCAGCAGTTGGAGGTGTTATAACTTCAAGTAATGCTAGTAATATAAAAGCAAAGGTTATTATCGAAGGAGCAAACTCTCCAACGACATTAAACGCAGATAAAATCCTAAAAGACAGCGATGTTTTATTGGTACCTGACATTTTGGCAAATGCTGGAGGTATAACAGCTAGCTATTTTGAATGGGTACAAAATACTCAAAATTATCTTTGGAAAGAATCAGAGCTTTATGAAAAACTAATTGATGTTTTAATCACATCTTTTGAAGAGGTATGGAAAATTTCAGAAAAACAGAATTGTGATCTTAGAACCGCTGCTTTGATAAAAGGGATTAAAAGAGTTGCAGCAGCAAAACTTACACGAGGCTTATTCCCGTAATAGTTTTTGTATACTCTCTTCTATTTCTTCTCTTTCAATATCAAGCTTCTGAAATTTTTCCTCTAGTTCATTAATATTCAATGAGGCGAGTTCACTTTTATCAGGTAATTCGTCAATATTTTCGAACATATCGAGAGCTTCTATTTGTTCCTTAATCTCAATTAATTCTTCATTAATTTCTTTTAGTTTTTCAGTATCTGGAGCATTCTCATTAAAAACTGGACATATTGGTTTAAAGTAACACCAGTCGCATAAAGCGTTCTTTGTTGCAGGAAAATCATTAGTTTCAAAAGCTTTTTTTATATTATTCCAAATTTCAAGAACTTCAATTTTAACTTGATCTAATGAATCTTGGGTAACCTTTAATGTGTGAATTGTTGAGTTTTTTAGATAAATTAACTTCAACTCACTGGGCATTTCACCCAATTCTTTTTGAATTAATAAAGCATAGAGTTTTAAAGCAAAAAATCTTGGTTCTTTATACTTTGCAAGGGGTGCTTTCCCACTTTTGTAATCAACTATTACAAGTTCACCTTTATTATTCCTGTCCATTCGATCTAGTATCCCACGCAAATTTAAATCTTCTATTGAGCCTCTGACCCATCTTTCTCTTTCTAAGGGTTCAAAAGATGTAGGGTCTTCAATGGACATATAATTATTTAGTAGTTTTAATCCATCTAGACCCCATTCTCGTTCTTCTTCTACAGAAGAGAATAAGTTATGGTGTTCGTCATTTCCACGAACTTTTGTCCATGCTTCTCTAAACAAATTATGAAGTTTTTCAGTATTTCTTTCATCTGGTTTTAAGTCAAACAAATCTTCAAGTGCTTGGTGAACAGTAGTACCTTTGGCTTGCACTTCGGTTGTGGGTTCTTTAATTTTGTCTACATTTGCAAATTTGAACTGCTTAGGACATGTTTTAAATTGAGAAGCTCTTGAAGGTGATAGGTTTTTAATCATTGTGTTCATTTATTATATTAATTTAAAAAATTGTAAAATAGAATTTGTGAATAAATTATTAAAAATTCTTCAAATAATAGGCGTATTAACGTTTATTGCTTATTTTGTAATAGGTGTGTTATATAATTCATTCAGTTGGTTTAATTACTTATTTAACTAGTGTGGATAATGTCAAATAAAGGAAAAGATGTCAAACAATAAAATTAAAGTAGCAATCCTTGGAGTTGGAAACTGTGCAAGTTCATTTGTTCAGGGTATTCAATATTATTCAGAAAACGAAACACAAGATGGATTAATTTCTGACTACATAGGCGGTTATGCGGTATCAGATATAGAAGTTGTAGCAGCCTATGACATAAATCAATCTAAAGTTGGTAAAGATTTAAGTGAGGCAATATTTGCTGAACCCAATAACACTATGAGATTTTGTGACGTAAAACATCTTGGTGTTGAAGTTGAAGCTGGAGTAGTAAATGATGGTATTGGAAAATTCGTAAAAGATATAATAAATGAAGTTCCTGATTCAGAAGATTTTGAGGAATCATTAAAAAAATCTCGTGCTGAAATCCTTATAAATCTTTTACCAGTTGGTTCAGATGAAGCAGTTAAATTTTATGCTCAAAGCGCAATAAATACTGGTATAGGTTTCATTAACTGTATTCCAGTATTTATAGCAAGAGATGATGAGTGGTATAAGAAATTTAGAGATTCTGGAGTTCCGTTAATTGGTGATGATATTAAAAGTCAAGTAGGAGCAACTATTGTTCATAGAGTATTGGCACAATTATTCTCAGATAGAGGAGTGAAGCTTAAAAACACCTATCAATTAAATGTTGGTGGAAATATGGATTTTCTTAATATGCTTGAAGAAGACCGTCTTGAAACAAAAAGAACTAGTAAGACATCATCTGTTACTTCTGTAGCAAACAAAGGCAAAGGTATTGATGCTGACAATGTAAGAATTGGACCATCAGATTATGTAAAGTGGTTAGAAGATCGGAAAAAAGCTTTCATAAGATTAGAAGGAGAAGCTTTTGGTGGTGCGCCTTTAAATATTGAGGTTCAGTTGGAAGTTTGGGATTCACCTAACAGTGCAGGAGTAACAATTGATGCAGTAAGGTATATGAAGTTCTTTAAAGAATCTGGTGATTTAGAATCGTTGGATCTAGTTTCTGCATGGCTTATGAAAGCACCTGCAAAAGCTCTAAAAGATGGTGACGTATTGTCAAAATTACATGAGTTAACACATAAAGAAGTTAACTAGTTAAAGATTTTTCAAAAATAGTCAAAGCTTCATTAACTTGATCAAGCGGTGTAGTAAGTGGACCCATAAACCTAATTACATTTCCCTCTAATCCGCAATTTACTAATAACAATCCACTATTTTTACAATTCTCAATGATTTCTGATGTTTTAAGTTTATTAGGAATTTTTGATTTTTTGTCTTCAACAATTTCGACACCAATCATTGGTCCAAAGCCTCTGACATCTCCAATAAATTCATATTTTTCATGAAGAGAATTTAAATGGTTATGCATTAATTCACTTTGCTTGTTTGCATTACTAAGAATATTTTCGTTATCAAATGCTTCAAAAACTCCTAGAGAAGCAGCACAGGAAATTGGTGAAGCACCAAATGTACTTCCTATTCCAGCATCGTGAATTGAATCCATAATTTCTTCTCTACCCAATACACCAGCAAGAGGAAATCCTCCAGCAATTCCTTTGGCCAATGTCACAATATCTGGTTCAATACCAGAATGTTCAGATCCAAAAAATTTACCAGTACGTCCGAAACCTGTTTGAACTTCGTCAAAAATTAACAATATTCCATGCTCATTACATATGTTTCTTA
>Ga0255778_10000266_pt1 | contig 47910 bp, 31 predicted proteins | sample 071ome_31_FD_179976 | JGI IMG/M metagenome (GOLD analysis project Ga0255778, IMG submission 179976) | Coastal salt marsh microbial communities from the Groves Creek Marsh, Skidaway Island, Georgia - 071405CT metaG (version 2) | ecosystem: Environmental > Aquatic > Marine > Intertidal zone >...
TATTTCTAAACCTTTATCAGGTGATATGATTGCAAATGCCGAACCTGATGTAATTCTGTCTAATTGTAAGTCCGTTAAGGATTCTGCGGGAATGTTAAATAGTTCAGAACCATCACCAGCAAATACTGATGCGGTTAATCTAACATTAACATTCATTTCATTCGGGTCAATAATTGCAAGACCCGAACCCGATTTAATTCTATCTAACTCAAGGTCAGTTAAGGATTCTGCGGGGATGTTAAATAGACCACTACCATCACCTCTAAATAAAGATGCTGATAATGAACCACTAATATCAACCGAACCAGTAAACTCAGAACCACTATCTTCAGATTCAACTCTAAATCCGAATACCGGTGATACTGATGCTGTTACCGAACCACTTGCTATTTTTGGTGCTGCTGCTGCTTGTACATTTTGTAAATTAGAACCATCACCAAAGTATGTTGTAGCAGTGATTGAACCACTAACAAGAACCGAACCACTAAATTCAGATGTTACAGGTGTTGCTCCCGCACCCTCAACTCTAAAGAATCCATCAGGGTCAACTGATGCAGTTATTGAACCAGTAAAGATACGAGATGAATCAATTGCTAAATTAGCAATATCAATATTTGTAAGTCCACTACCATCACCCGTATAGATACCTGTAATTTTTAAGTCTCCATCTACATCTATTGAACCAGTAAACTCAGAACCACTTGCTTGAGATTCTACTCTAAATCCAAATTCTGGTGATACTGATGCGGTTACACCTCCACTAACAATCAATGGAGTATCTTCTGCTCTTTCTGCGATTACACCAGTTAATTTAGAACCATCACCCACAAATTCAGTTGCGAGAACTGAACCCGTTACATTTATTGAACCAGTTACATCAACCGAACCTGTTATTTGTTGTAACGATTCTGTTGTAGAACCAAATGTATTACTATTTGGTGCTGATAAAGTTTGTAATGTAGTTAATCCCTCTACATCTAAGTTGGTATCAATAATAGTTGAACCAGTTATTTGTACATCACCAATTAATCGAGAACCACTATCTATTGATTCAACTACAAATCCATCATCAGGTGTTACCGATGCAGTTACAGACCCAGATGCGATTCTAAATGCGTCACCAGTAAATGCAGAACGAGGAATATCAAATAAATTTCTACCCGAACCACTAAAGTTACCACTTATTTCATTGGCAACTAATTTGTCTGCCTTTAGAGTCTTTTCAACCGTTACATTATCACTAATATCAACTCTACCATCAAATACAATATTAGCATTAGTTGGTTCTTCACTAAGTACATTAATTTGACCACCCATACCAGAGTGATTAATACAATAGTAATAAAGAGTTGTTGGTGTGTTCGAATTAACATCAATAATTACTCTTGAACCACTTTCCCCTGCTTCTATACTTCCAGTATCTACACTTCCCGTATACACAGTACCACTATTATGAGTACCATCTGAAGTTGTAGATAATCTTAAATCATGTGTTAGGTTATTACTACCCGTTTGCCAAAATGTATAAGTTGAACCAACTAAGAATTCTAATGTGGGTTGTCTTTCTGAATTGATAACATATTTGTTACTACCATCAAAGTTTTGAACATCTACATTTAGACTTGTAATATCTTCAAATGGTTCAAATGATGCCGATACTAATAAAGAACCAGTAGTTTTAACATTACCACCAACATTTAATCCACCACTAATAGATGCGGTAGCATTCATTTCAAATCTAAAGTCAGGTGATAGTGATGCCGTTACCGAACCAGTTGCAATTGCTGCTTGTAGTGGGAAATCCCTTGCATCTTGTGAAATAGGAATATCAAATAAATCTCTACCACTACCACTAAAGAAAGATGCAGATACTTGGGTTATTACTGCCTTAGGTCCAACTATTGTAGTTCCAAAGTCTATTCTACTCTGTACATCTAAGTTTCCATTTAGGTCTAAATCACCCTCTATTTTAGTATCATTGTATAATTCTATTGACCCACTTTGTACATATTCATCTACAACATAGATTGTACCTGCCATTTCGGCATGATTTTCACAATTATAGTAATATGTACCTTGTGCAGATGCAGAGAAGAAAATAGAACCACTCGTTCCACCATTGTTTGTAAATGGAAGTGCGTTACCAGTTCCTGTTCCTGCTGCGGTTTTTAAGTAGAAAGGATGTCCTGATGCTGATATTTCAAATTCGTATGCAAGATTTTTAACTAATACTAAATCTGGATTCAATCTACCATCGATTGAGTACGCAGTATTACCAACATTGTATACAAAGAAGTGAGTATCTAAAGAACCCGTAGGAACAATTTGATTTGAGGCAGATACTATAAAACTACCACTTACTCTTAAATCATCTTCAAATCTACCAAACTCATTTACAATAAATCCTTCATTTGGAGAAACCGATGCTGTTACTGAACCTGATGCTATTCTTGATGCATCTTCTGAAAGTGCGGATTGTGGAATATTAAATAAACCACTACCATCACCTCTAAATAATGATGCAGAAATATAATTTTGAGTATCTATCGAACCACTAAATATAGAACGAACTGAACCTTCAGATGAGGCAACAAGGAACTCTCTATATTCAAATACTGATGCGGATACCGAACCTGTTGCAATTCTTGGGGAATCATCTGATAATGCTGCTTGTGGAATATTAAATAGTCCACTACCATCACCACTAATTACACCATCAACATCTAAAGAGTTAGTTACAAATACCGAACCAGTAAACTCTTGTCTATCACTTAAATCATTTCCAAATTGATTTGAACCCGAAGAATAGATTATTGTAGTTGCTATATAATTCGTATAAAGTTCATTAGAAACAATTGCTCCTGCTACTACCAAATCACCATCAATTGATGCACTTGCGTTTACAGTAAGTCCAGTCTTGGGGTCAATTGACGCAGAGAATGCTCCACTAATAATTCTATTTGAATCTAAGGCATCTTCAGTTAATGCGTTTCTTGGTATATTAAATAAATTAGCACCACTACCACTAAACGAACCAGTATATAGTTTTATATCACCAAAGAATGTTGAACCACTATCATACGAAGTTACTACAAATCCGTCATCTGGTGATGTAGATGCTGTTACTGAACCACTAAATATTTTTGATGTATCTAAATCTGCAATTGCTGCTACGGGAATGTTAAATAACTTTTCACCCGAACCACTAAAAGCAGAACCTGATTGTACTCTTACTTCTCCAAAGAAAGTAGAACCACTATCGACTGAAGTTACTACGAATCCATCATCTGGTGATGTAGATGCCGTTACTGAACCCGATGCGATAAATGCGGAAAGTAAAGCATCTTCAGTAAGTGCGGTTCTTGGAATATCAAATAATTCTGCACCACTACCACTAAATACCGAACCACTACTAATAGAAATTCCACCAAGTACATCTATTGAACCTGTGAATTGAGAACCACTATCTAATGATTTAACTTTGAATCCATCTTCATTAGAAACCGATGCCGTTACATTACCTTGTTGTATTCTTGTTGAAGCAACAACTTCTTCTGCGAAAGCAGATAATGGAATATCAAATAAATCTCTACCACTACCACTAAAGAACGCACCAGATATTGCACCAACTACATCTAAGTCATTTCCAATACTTACATTTCTTGATACAAATACAGAACCACTAAATTCTGACCTTGTTCCTAATATACCCGAACCAAAGTCTTCTACTTTGAATCCGGTTTCTGGGTCTACCGATGCTGTTACTGAACCCGATGCGATGAATGAAGAAATTAAAGCATCTTGAGTAAGTGCAGTTCTTGGAATATTAAATAATTTTGCACCCGAACCACTAAAGTCAGACCCCGATGTTAATCTTAATTCACCCGTAAATGTAGAACCACTTGCTTCAGATATTACTATAAACCCATCTTCAGGGTCTACCGAAGCAGTAACCGAACCCGTTGCTAATAATTTTGCCTCTGCTGCAATCGCAGCGTTAATTGCTTGTTGTGTTTCATCTGATAATGCTGCAAGAGGTATATCAAATAACTTTTCACCACTACCACTAAAAGAACTTCCACTAACTACTCTAACTTCACCAAAGAATGTTGAACCACTTTCAACTGCGGTTACTACAAATCCATCATCTGGTGAAACAGAAGCAGTTACTGAACCACTTACTATAAATGAAGATAATAAAGCATCTTCGGTGAGTGCCGAACGAGGTATATTAAATAAATCTCTACCCGAACCACTAAATACCGAACCACTTTGTAGTTTTACATCACCAATAAAAAGTGAACCACTTTCTTCGGATGTTACTACAAATCCATCATCTGGTGAAACCGATGCTGTTACCGAACCACTTGTTATTAAATCAGTTAATAATGCGTCTTCGGTTAATGCTGAACGAGGAATATCAAAAAGTCCTTGACCACTACCACTAAATACTGATGCGGATACTCCACCTTCTACAAATAAAGAAGAACTAAATTCTGCTCTATCAGTACCCTCTAATCTAAATCCAAAATCAGGGTCAACTGATGCGGTTACTGAACCACTTGCTATGAAAGATGATAAAAGTGCGTCTTCAGTTAATGCACTTCTTGGAATATCAAATAAATCTCTACCACTACCACTAAATACCGAACCCGTTACAAGTTTTACATCACCATCAAATAAAGAACCACTTTCAACGGAAGTAACTCTAAATTGATTGTCTGCTGTTGATGCGGTAATTGCTCCACTTGCAATTAAAGAGGCATCTTCTGAAAGTGCTGATTGTGGAATATCAAATAAATCTCTACCACTACCACTAAAGAATGATGCGGAAACTGCGTTTACTTCTATATCATTTGTAACAAAGACCGAACCAGTTACATTTGCATCACCTCTAAGACCAAAAGAACCCGAAATGGATAGTGAACCTGTGAATTCTTGTAAATCGGTTACATCGTTCCCAAAACGATTTGAACCACTTGAGAAAATAATTGAAGAAGAAATAATTTCAACAAGTATTTCTCTTGCTACAATTCTATTATCTACTAATAAATCACCAGTAATTCTAACATCACCATTAATGTCCATGTCCCCATCAAATGATGAAGATACATTTACTAAGAATCCTGTGTTTGGTGCGATTGATGCAGATGCCGAACCACTTCTTAATAATGAAGTATCAGGTAAGTTATTTAATTCAGAACCATCTCCTGCGAATGAACCACTAAAAGAACCCGTAAATTCTTCTAATTGTATTTTAGTTACGAAAAGTCTATTACCATCAGCATCAGAAGCAACAAGTGCGATAGAACCCGATGACAGACTCCCACTAATAGGTACACCTAAATTAGGTTCTGCCTCCGCAAGTTCTAAGAACTCGTATCTATCAACCGATACATCACTCGGTCTGATTACTCTAACTTTTCCACTTAATAATTGACTCATCTACTCGGGTATATAATAGTAAATATTATTCATTTGCGCTTTCAAGAATAGAAAGTATAACTTTTAAGTCTGTTGACCCGGAAACTACCAAAGAAAACTCTTCCTCCATTACCAGTTTACCTGCGGTAACTGGTGAAAATGAATCTCCTTTTCGTATTGGGAAATCTTTAACTAATTCTATCTTTTCTTGGGGTTGTCTTACTGGTATAAAGTTTGTATTTGCAATTACTTCAAATAAATCCTCTATAATAGCAGGAGAACCAGATTCTGCTGTTAATGTTGCATCGTATGATTGTGTAAATGTAGTTTGATATAATCTGTCAATATCTACCGAACCAGTAACTGATTCATTTTTTAGAATTTGCTGTGATAAGGTATTTACATAATTTATCGTGTTATACGATGAAGTTACTTGTAATAAATCAGTATCTAATCTTACACCATTTTTATCATAATAAGACAATGCTTCTTTTTGAGTTCTTAAAGTACCACCATTTTCAATATCAAAAGTAACAGCGTCTAATGCTTCATCTACATAAGTTTCAAATTTTGATGAAGTGAATGCAAATGGAATATCTTCCAAGTTATTTAAGAAATTTGCATATGCGGTTGCTTCTTTCTTTAAGAAGGTTCTGTTTATTTCTAAAAGTTGTGAAGAACTAATAAAACTACCGGTATTTTCAATATTTTGAACTTGAGGTACTGGTATCTTTCTATTAGAATCTAATTTAAGTGTAACATTATTATTCTGTGCTACATTCTGATTTGTAATCTGAGCAGAAAGAATAATTGTAGAAACCCCAGAGGGTGTAGTATACACTACATCTTCCTCGCCTGTTAAAGAAGTTACTACTGATTTGAATGCGTTAAGTGGTACAAATACATCTGCCATATCTTTTTTCCTTTTTAGTCTTGTAGTGCAAGTGAGAATGGTGTTACTAACGAGAACAATGAACGAGAGAATGTTCGACCCTGAAGTGTACCTGTTGCCTGGTTAATTACCAGTCCTGCACCAATTCTAAAGTCACCAAGTTCATTACCCGAAGTAAAGAATACTCTACCTCCACCTATTTCTGTTATTTCTTTTGTTGGGTCTGGTACACCTGCACCACCTTGGTTAGGAGGTAATGCTTTATAAGTTACACCGGAACCCGCATAAGAGAAGTCATGTCCAGTAGTAATTATTAAGGAACCAAATAATTCTAACGGAGAGTTCCTTACAATTCTCTGGAATTGAGTTCTCAAAAATCTATTAGTTTCCGCAGTTTCGTATTTTTGTTCATTAACAACTGCGGATGCATCTCCATACACACCATTATAGTATGATTTTGCTGCTTCGATACTTCGTTCGTTACCACCATATAATAAATCTGTTGCGATTGCGTCTACGATGAATCCCGTATCTCTATAACATTTTTCTTCATTGTACACAAAGTCTGGGAATGCTCCATTTGTATAAGATATTGCCTTACCTTGTAATACTTTTTTATTTGCTCTTAACAAGTCAACCGATACTCTTGTATTAAATGGTGCTCTTGTTAATTGGTCTTTCAATATTACTCTTTCAGCAAGTCCTTTTGCGAAATCAATACCATCAATTGTTTGTGGTTTTTGTTCCGTAATTGCTACTGAAGGTATGTAGTAATAGAATCTACCTGCTTGTAAACTTCTTTCATTACCACCATAAACCATATCAGTTCTTACTGCGTCAATAATATATCCAACATCTCTAAAACATTTTTCTTGATTGTATTCAAATTCACTCCAAGATGAAGATAAGAATGTAATAACTTCATTTTGAATTAAGTTTTTATTTCCAATCAATAATTCTGCACCAACTAAAGTAGAATTAGTAGGAGTAGTAAATTCAGTATTTTGAATTACTTTTTGTGATAATCCTTTTGCATATCTAATTCCATCAACAGTTGGGTCTAATTGATTTTCTTCTGAAGGTACACCCTTGTTAGTTGCTCTTGAAGGATATCTCCAATAGTAACTACCTGCGGTTACACTTCTTTCGTTACCACCATAGAATAAATCAGTAGCAGTAGCATCAATTAGGAAACCAACATCTCTTTTACATTTTTCCTCATCGTAGTAAACACCACTCCAAGAAGAAGATACAAAGGCAATAACTTCATTTTGAATAAATTCTTTGTTATCTCTTAGTAAGTTCCAAGATGCCGATACTTCATTGGAAGCAGTTACAAACTCAATGTTTTGAACTAACTTTTGTGCAATACCACTTGCGTATTTCACACCATCAGTTGTTTGATTTGCTTGAGTTGTAGTTGCTTCAGATGGATATAAATAGTAATATTCTCCCGCAGTTCTACTTCTTTCGTTACCACCATATAGTAAGTCAGTCGCAACTGCGTCTACAATATATCCGGTATCTCTACTACAACTTGCTTCATTATATTCAAAACCACTCCAAGAAGAAGAAATATATGCTATTACTTCATTTTGGATAAAACTTCTATTTTCTAATAATGTTTTGTTTCCTGCAATTCTTTCTGCAGTTGCAGTTACAAATTCATTGTTTTGAATAAGGTTTTCCATTAAATCACCAGCATAATTAATACCAGTTGTTGTTGGGTCAACTTGAGCAGTTGTTGCAGATGATGGGTATTTGTAGTAGAAGTTTCCTGCTGTAATACTTCTTTCATTTCCACCATAAAGAATATCAGTTGATACTGCGTCAATAATATGAGTTATATCTCGTTTACACTTTTCTTCATTATAGTCAAACGAACTCCAAGAAGATGATAAGTAAGAAATAGATTCACTTTGAATAAATTGTCTATTTTCTCTTATCAAGTTGTAAGAAGATGATACTTCTAATGAAGCAGTTTCAAATTCAATATTCTGAATTAATTTTTGTGTAATTCTACTTGCGTAGAAAATTCCATCTAATGTTTGATTTATCTGTGAACCCGTTCCATTTGCTTCTGATGGGTATTCGTAATAGAATTTACCATTTACAATAGATGCAGAATAAGTGTTATAAACTAAATCTTCTGCTGCTCCACTAATAATAAATCCAACATCTCTTTTACATTTCTCCTCGTTGTACGATGATGTACTCCAAGAAGATGATAAGTAAGCAATTGTTTCATCTTTGATAAAGTCAATATTTTCCTTGATAATCTCATAAGCAGCGAGAGTAGATGGGTCAGTAGAACGAACTCCATATAAACTTGCAGTTTCATAAGAACCCGTTCCATTTGCGATTATCGTAGTGACTATATCAATTGAAGATGAAACAAATGCTATATTTTCTAAACTACCACTTAGTGAACCAGTAAACTGATTATGTGTCAAGAACTTAATATTAGAATCTGTATTAAGTGTTCTTTGTGGTACTGATAATGTTTCTTTATTTGCAATACTTTCAATCAAGTCTTTGATGTATACTACACCATCAATTGTTGAACTTGCCTGAGATGATATTGCTTTAGATGGGAATTTATAATAGAACTCACCTGCGGTAATACTTCTTTGGTTACCACCCCATCTTAAATCAGTAGCAATAGCATCAACAATAAACCCAGTATCTCTACTACAACTTGCTTCGTTGTAAATTAAATCAGGGTATTTTGCATTAATAAATGCTACTGTTTCATTTTGAATAAATTGTCTATTTTCTCTTATTGAATCATAAGTGTATTCAACTTCGTTACTTGGTGATACAAAGGTAGAACCACTTACAAGTTCTCCAACTAAACCTTTAATGTAGTTTATTGCAGTTACCGTTGGGTCTTTTTGTTGATTTTCATTTGGTACACCACCCACAATTGCTGCTGATGGGTAACGATAGTAATATTCTGCTGCTATTGTACTTCTTTCATTACCACCATATAGTAAGTCAGTTGCGATAGCATCTACAATATATCCGGTATCTCTTCTACATTTAGATTCTGAGTAGTAGAAATCACTCCATGAAGAAGATACAAATGCGATTGTTTCTTCTTTAATAAATTCTCTATTGTTTCTTAACAATTCAAATGATGCAGACACATTTTGTGAAGCAGTTACATAAGTTCTACCTCTAACAATGTTTTGTGCCATATTACTTGCATAGATAATACCATCAAGTGTTTGTTGTAATTGAGAACCAGTTGCTTGAGATGGATATTCATAGTAGAATTTACCGTTTACTATTGAAGATGAATTTGCATTCCAAATTAAATCTTCTGCTGCTCCACTAATAATAAATCCTAAATCTCTTCTACATTTTGCTTCATTGTAATCAAATTCAGTCCATGATGAAGAAAGGAATGCAATAGTTTCATCTTGAATAAACTCAATATTATCCTTTAATAAGTTATATGCATTAACACTCTTAGGTGCATCAATTCTTGTTTCATAATCAACTAATGTTGGTAGTGAACCAGTACCATTGTTTAGAATATCAACCACAATACCAAATGATGAAGAAATAATTTTCTCTTGAACTTTATCACCACTACTACCGGTTATTTGAGAACTATCAGTATACTTGATTAGGTTTGTAATATCACTATTTGTTCTAACTAATATTGGAAGTGAACCCGTTCCATTTTGTACCACATTCTCTATAATACCTGCTCTGTTTTTAACTAAATCAATTTCAGTTAATGAACCACTTTGTACTCCAATGAATTGGTCTACTGTTCCTACTTTAATAGTATTTGATGTATTTGAAATTTGAGTTGGTAGTGAACCAGTACCACTTTGAATTATATCATTTACAATCTTAACCGAAGAACTAACAATGACTAACTCATCGGTCACATCATAAGTTCCAGTTGGAGTTACAACATATCCAGATTCACCTGCTATTGTTGGGTCACCCAAATCACCATCTTGGAATATACTTCTAATAGTTGCCAATGATGGTTTACTAATTGTAGGTGAAATATATGTGTTATGGAATGCATAACCTAATGGGTTATTTGCTAAAATTCCAGCTTGTGTTCTCATTGAATCATCCCACTCAGGAGAAAGACTTCCATTTTCCCATAAATCGGTATATTCAAACATTGAGAAGTTTAACAAATATAGATATTCTTTAGCAGCTACCTCAAATGCATCAGAATCAGTTTTCCAACTATTACCACCATATCCCGATGAATCCCACAATCCAGCATCATATGCCTCTTCCATTGCAAGATATAAATCACCAGTCTGCCAATCAGATGCCAAATAAGAATATAGTTTTATATCATCTGCAGGTAAACCATGCATATGTAATGTGTGGAATATGTGTTCAATTACTTCTTGTGCATCTATATCACCAGAACCAGATATATCACCTGTTGAGTTTAGATACCAAACCATATCGTTTTGTACATGAGTATCAAGCAAGTTTGTTAAGTTCCAATATAAAATACCAGCATCATCAAGGAAGTTTGGAGTATAATCACTTCCAGCCCCTCTTGCTACTCTTTGTATAGTTGGTAATCCAGCGTGGTAAGTTCCACTATCACCACTTAATGTTTTAATTAAATTTCTTTGGAATGTTTCATTTATTCCCGAACCACTTGGGTCAGTAAATAATTCAAACATACGAGCAACTTTCTCAGTAAATGCATCAGGTACAGCAGTTTGTCCACCAACATCACCGGCTACAACAATTCTTACACCATTGACTGTAACTTCTTTTTTGAAGAAATCACTACCATCACCAGTTAAAGATATAATTGAACCATTGTTGTATTCTGAATCTAATGTAGGTCCAGTTATTTGAGTATAAGAACCCGTTGTTAATTGTTGTGGAGTATCTAACTCAGAAGTTTGGAAATGTTTAGCGATAGTAAATGGTATATTATCAGTACCAAGTCTAATAATATCATTAATCAAATCAATACTTGCAGATACAATTCCCACTTCAGTAGATGAACCACTTGTAGATAAAGTAAATTGTTCTATATTATTTACTTTAGTTAGTGATTCAATATTTTTAGTTTCGTATGGAACTGTACTTATTGAATTTTCAACAGTTCTAACAAATGTATGAGTAGATTGAGGTAAATGTTTCAATGCTCCATTTGATGCAGACACAAATGTGTGTACTGATTGAGGTTCGTGTTTAACTGCGTTATTTGATGCAGATACAAATGTGTGTAAAGAACCAGAAGCACTTCCAGCATTACCCACATTGATTGTAAATGTACCATCTTGTCTTTCTAATCCATCGGCAGTTGCAGATACAAATGTATGTGCCCCTACATATGGAGATGAACCAATATTGATATCAAATGTATTTGTAGTTACATTTGAAATCTCTAACCATCTTCCACTTGGATAATCGTAATTAGGTCTTGGGTAAGATTTGGTAGTTGTATTACCATCTAATACACAAGTATAAGTTAGAGAGTTATCATCTAATTTGATGTAATCTCCATTTGAGAATCCGTGATTAGCAATTGTTATAGTAACATCACCAGTTGCTGAATCGTATGGTGCATCGGTTATAGTATGTGTTGTTGTACCAACTGAAGTAATCACAATTGATTTTCCAGCATATGGGTCTGAACCTGGTCTTGGGTAAGAATGAGTTGTTGTGTTTCCATCTTGGTCACAAGTGAATGCAAATGATTCATCTTCCAATACTACACTTCTACCAACACCCAATCCGAATGATTCACTAACAGTCAATGTCATATCACCAGTTAATGCATTGTAAGATGCAGATACAGGTGTGAAATATTTGTTTGGACCAGATGCTCCAACATTAAATGTTAATGTAGTATCAGTTACCGCAGTTAGAGGAATAGAACGAACTGCTTTAGGGTCTATACCAACTCTTGGATAAGATTTAACTGATTGGTTATCATCCATATCACAAGTGAATGCGAATGATTCAGGTTCCATAACGATACCTTCACCAACACTTAAACTATGAGTTCCAACAGTTACCACAAAATCACCAGTTGCAGGGTCATAAGATGCATTAGTTGGATTGAATTCAATATTCGGACCTGATTTGCCAACATTTACAGTTATAGTATCTGATGTTGTTGCTGTTATTGGTAATCTATTATTGTATGCGGGTTGACCAAGTGAAGGTAAAATATGTTCAGTTCTATTACCATCCATTTCACAAGTAAAGGTAAATGAATTAGGTTTTATCCAAATACCATTTGATGTACTTAGTGAATGGTTTGCAATAGTAATTACAAAATCTCCACTTGATGGGTCATATGATGCATCTGTTGGAGTAAATGATTTTACACCATCTGTTATAATTCCAGTAACAGTTTCAAATGAAGAACTTATTTCTAATACTTCACTTCCACTAATTGCTAATGAATCGGTATATTGAGTAGAATTAGTAAACCTAATATTGTTTTCCGTGTTCTTAGAAATTGATGGTGTTACCAATTCTTCATTTTGTACAACCTTTTTACTAATTGAATCGGCATATCGTATTGCCTGTACAGTTTCTATTATTTGAGTTGTAGTTGCTTCAGATGGGTATAGATAATAATAAACACCTGCTACAACACTTCTTTGATTACCACCATACAATAAGTCAGTTACAACCGCATCAATAATGTATCCAGTATCTCTTCTACACTTAGTTCTATTATAAGTGAAGTATGGATATGTCTGGTCTATAAAGTCAATAACATTATCTTGAATTAAGTCTTTATTGTCTAAGATTAAATCATAAGATTGTTTTTTGTCTAAAGAGGCAGTAGTAAATATTGTATTTTCAATCAGTTTATCTGCTACACCTGCCGCATGTCTTACACCATCCAATGTTTGTTGTAATTGAGAACCAGTTGCTTCAGATGGGAATAAGTAATAGAACTCACCCGCAGTTACACTTCTCTCGTTACCACCATAAAGTGTATCAGTTGCAACCGCATCAATAATATATCCAGTATCTCTTCTACATTTAGATTCTATATAGTCAAAACCACTCCAAGAAGAAGAAATATAAGATATTACCTCATCTTGTATGAATGATTTGTTTTCAAATAATAAATCATAAGTTGATTGTCTTTCTATCGAAGGACTTACTAAAGTTGTATTTGTAATTAACTTATTTGTAAGTCTTGATGCGAAAGAAACACCATCCGATGTTTGAGATAGTTGAGAACCAGTTGCTTCTGAAGGATATAGATAGTAGAATTCTCCTGCCTTAGCACTTCTTTCATTACCACCATATACAAAGTCAGTCACAACTGCATCTAAAATATATCCAACATCTCTTTTACATTTAGATTCGTTATAATCAAATGTTGACCAAGATGAAGATAAATATGCTATTGTTTCATCTTGTATTAGTTGTTTATTTTCAGTTATTAAACTTGCTACTGCTAACTTTTGTTCCGATGCTGTTACAAATAAATTGTTTTGTAAAATTTCATCAGTCATTGATTTTGCCCACTTAACACCATCAACTGTTTGTGTTAATTGAGAACCAGTAGCATCTGATGGATATAGGTAGTAGAATTCACCTGCTACTCTACTTCTTTCGTTTCCTCCATAAAGTAAATCAGTAGATACTGCGTCTAAAATATATCCTACATCTCTTGCACATTTTACATCATCGTATTCAAAATCTGCCCATGATGAAGAAATGTATTCTACAACCTCAGTTTGAATTAAGTTTCTGTTTTTGAAGATTAGGTCATATCCATTTGTTCTACTAAATGGTGCAGATGCAAATTGTGTATTTACTATAATGTTTTCAGATAATCTTCTTGCGTAATTAATCGCATCAGTTGTTTGAGATAATTGAGAACCAGTAGCATCCGATGGATATAGGTAATAATATCTTGCTGCTTCAACAGTTCTTTCATTACCTCCATAAAGTGTATCTGTTGCAACCGCATCAATGATGTATCCCACATCTCGTTTACAAGTTGACTCTACATAATCAAAGTCAGACCAACTTGCTGAAATATATGCAATAGTTTCATCTTGAATGAATTGTTTATTGTCTCTCAATAACTGATGAGATGCCGATGCCTCATTTGAAGAAGTTATAAATTCAACATTTTGTATTACTTTATCTGCTAATCTTCTTGCATAGTCAATTCCATCAAGTGTTTGTTGTAATTGAGAACCGGTAGCATCCGATGGGTATAGGTAGTAGAATTCTCCTGCGTTTGCACTTCTTTCATTACCACCATAAACAATATCAGTTTTTACTGCATCAATTATATAGTTTATATCTCTTTTACAAGTTACTTCATTATAATCAAATGTTGACCATGAAGAACTCAAATAAGAAATAGTTTCATTCTGAATAAATGGTGTGTTTTCAGTTAATAAAGTTTGTGTTAATAACCTTTCTTCAGATGATGTTACAAATTCAATATTTTGAATAAGTTTTTGTGCCAATCTACTTGCGTAATTGATACCATCTAAAGTTTGATTTATCTGAGAAGTTTCTGCTAAAGAAGGGTTCTCAAAATAGAACTTACCATTTACTACCGATGCGGAATTTGCATTCCAAATTAAATCTTCTGCTGCACCACTAACAATAAATCCAACATCTCTTCTACACTTTTGTTCATCGTAAGAAGCAGTTGACCAAGAAGATGATAAGTATGCTATTGTTTCTTCTTGGATAAAATCAATATTTTCTTTTAATATTTCATAAGATGCTATTGCATTTTCGGTTGTCAATCTTGTTGTATAATCAACAAGAGTTGGTGCCGAATTTAATCCATTTTTAATTATACTCGTTACTATTGCGAATGATGAAGAAAGGTAAGATACATCTTCTAATGAACCACTATAAGAGGATGAAATATATTGTCCTATGTTTCCAACTTTTATATTCTCATTTACATTTTCTACAATCGTAGGAATACTACCCGTTCCATTTTCTACAATATCTAATACAATAGCAAACGAAGATGATACTTTGTTGATTTCTTCACTACTAACCGAAGATGCAGAAATGTATTGAGGTGTGTTGGTTACTTTTATACTTGCTGAAGTATTTAAGATTTCACTTGGTAAATTACCCAACCCATTAAATAAAACATCAATAATAGTTGCGTATGATGAACTAACAAGACCCACCTCATAATCACCAGCAGAAACTGATGATGTTAACTGATTGGTTGAAGTTACTTTAATTAAATCTGACACATTGTCATCTAAAGTTGGTATGTTGTCAGTTCCATTTTCTAAGATATCAATAATTGTATCAAAAGATGATGTTACAATATTTCTAATACCAACCGTTGCATCAGTTGATGAAGTATATTGACTTATATTACTTTTCTTTATTGAACCGGTAATATTACTAACAACCGTTGGTAAATTATCTAATCCATTCTCCAAAACATCAATCACGGTTGCGAATGATGAACTTACATTATGAGTATCATTTACAGACGCTGAAAAAGATGAACTAAATTGAATGTTATCAGTTACCTTAATATTATCAATAGTGTTGTAAACAACCTCTATTTCACCTTTAGATGGAACATCAATATATCTTTGAGTATCAGATAAAGGTAAGTTGTCTACAATATCAATTACACCACTTGCAGAAACATTATTTCCATTCACATAGAATAACCTATCGGGTGCATCAAATGGTACAATGAATGTTAAAGTACCAAATGTTGTTCCATTATTTGTTATACCAGTTGTGTATTGGAACTCTGTTCCTGATTTTCTTTGTGTTTTAATATAGAATGGTTGTCTCTCATCAGGATTTATACTTCCACCATCTACGATATTTAGAGAGTTAATAGAGAAAGTATATAGTTCTCCTCGTTTTAGAGTAAGTGTTGGGTCTTTTATTCCATCATCATAAGAACCACTATCTTCTGGTAAATCCTTTCCATCAATGTCATCAAATTTTGATAACTGATTCTTGTTAAAATAAAATGCGTTATAATTACTATCCAATGTTACAACTTCAAAATAAGTTGATGCATCAGATGAACCACTTATTATTCGACTTCCAGTAATTCCAAATTCTATAATATCGGAAACTACTGCGAATGAAGATGATACTTTTGCTACCTCAACCGAAGATGCCGTTACCGATGCGGTGTATTGATTATTATTATTAAATTTAATTGCCGAATCGGTATTTTTTACTATTGTAATTTCATTAGGAATGTTTACACCAGTTACCGTTTTTACTAAATTGTCTCCATAAGAATTTTTAGGAATACCAACTGTTGATATTGGATTTCCTTTAGAATCGGTTCCTATTGTTTCTTCAGTAGTTATTGATGAACCACTTTCAATTATTTTTATAACGGTTTCATAATTACTTGAAATACTTTCGGTGTATGTATTATCAAAACTTGTACTACTTGTTATTTGATTTCTTCCACTTGTGTTTACAGGACTTGTAGTAGTCCATTCAATATCACTTGAGTTTGCTGCTATAGCACCCAATACATTAGAATCACCATATCTTATAATATCTTCAATAATACCGAAAGATTGAGATACTATTTGTATTTCAGTTTCCCCACCACTAATAGAACCTGTTGTTGGTGTATAAGATGTTACTCGTATGTTACCATCAGTATTTAGAACAATCTGTGGTGTATTGATATTGTTTGATAATACTATTTCTCGTAAGAAACCTTGTGAGTATCTTATACCTTCTAAAGTTTCTTCTAATTGAGTTGTATTTGCAATAGAAGGGTATAAGTAGTAATACAATCCTGCCAATTCACTTCTTTCATTACCACCATAAACTAAATCGGTGATAACATTGTCAATAATATATCCAGTATCTCTCCTACATTTTGCCTCATTGTAAGAGAATGTTGGATATTTTGTGTTTATATATGTAATCGTTTCATCTTGAATAAGAGAACGATTTTTTCTTGCTAAATCGGCTGCTGCTTGAATTGATTGTGATGCAGTTACAAATGTTTCATTGTTAACCAATTTTTGTGATAATCTTTTGGCATACTTTATACCATCTAAAGTTTGTTGTTTTTGACCATCGGTTCTATTATCAGTAGTTGCTAACGAAGGGTATTTGTAATAGAAGTTTCCTGCCTCGAGGGTTCTTTCATTACCATCGTATAATAAGTCAGTTCCAACTGCATCAATTATGTATCCTAAATCTCTTCTACATTTTGCTTCATTATAATCAAAAGTAGACCAAGATGAACTTAGATATGCAATCGTTTCTTCTCTAATAAAATCTTTGTTATTGAATAAAACATCATATCCATTATCAATATCAGAATTTGTATCTCTAAATGTTTTATTCTTTAATATATTTTCAGTAAGACCTCTAACATATTTTATTGCAGTTAGTGTAGGGTCTTTTTGTGTCGTTGTTGCGTCTGATGGATACTGATAATAGAAAATACCACTTCTTACAGATTCTTCATTTCCACCATATAATAAATCATGTGCGGCACCACTTACAATGTATCCAACATCCCTTTTACAAGTTTCTTGATTGTATTCAAATTCACTCCAAGAAGATGACAAATAAAGAATTGTTTCTTCTTGAATAAATGGAATATTGTTAATCAATAATTCGTATGCATTTTGGTATTCAACCGTTGGGTTTGCTATTGAACTACTTGGTACAATAGTTGGAACTACATTTGAACCAGTTCCATTGTCTAAAATATTATAAACAATAGATATAGATTCACTAATACTTTGAACAATACTATCGGATGAAATAACATCTGTTTCATATGGAGTTTCACTTGAAAATTTGAAACTTGCTGAAGTGTTTGTTATTAGTGTATCTGCAAATGTTGGTCCATTGGTAATAATATCAATTACCTCATCAAACCTATCTCCAACAATTTGTTTAGTTGTAGAAGTTACTGCAATTCCACTTTTATATTGTTCGACATCACCAACATAAATTGATGCTGAAGTATTTTCAGCTTGAGTATATGATGATGTTGCTGCGTTACCTCTATCAATAATATCAAGAACTATTGTATAGTTTGTATCTATTTTTTGAATATCAGAAACCGATGCAGTTAATGATGATGTGATTTGTGTATCACCACTAATATTATAAACCGATGCTGATGAATATCCAGTTGTACTACTTTTTGCAACTAAAGCAACTTCATTAGTATCACCATTTTCAATTACAGATGTTACTAATCTAAAATCAGATTTTGCAATTTCTGCAACTTCAGCATTAGAATCTGCCGAAGTAAAGTATTGAGGAATTACATTTGGGTCAGTTGCTCTATATCCATTTTCGGTATTCGTTACCAATGGTGGAATTGCAGAAAGACCATCTTCAATTGTATCAACAATAATTGAATAGTTATTTTGTACATTTATAAATGCATTTTGGTTACCACCACTACCTGTAATGAAACGAGAACCAGATGCGTACATACCATAATCACCAAACGAGGTGTTTGAGTTAAGTAGTACTGCTTGTCCACCATCAATTACTTTTACTGAATATGCTGAGAAGTTGGTGAAGAATGATACCAACTGAATGAATCCTCTACCAACAACCTGACAACCCACACCATTTGGTGCAATTTGTGTATATGCATCAAGTACCATTGAAGCAAGTGGTGAGTCGGGATGGATTCTATTACCATCTACATTCAAACCACCACCACCCGCAGGTATTTCTTCGTATGCTTCTAAGAATGAATTTTCCTGATTCGAAATCATCGAACAGTTCTGAACATAAGGAGATGTTGTAATAAATGCGTTTGGTGCGAATGCAATAGCAAATCCTTTTGCTGCTACATCAACCGATGGATAAACTCTTAGACCTGCGAAAGTCATTTCAGCAAGATAACAACCAGAATTTACCCAAAAAAGGTCTTCGTTTTCGTTTTTAGCAATAATTTTTGTTACCCTTAAACCACTTCCCCAAACAGTTGTGTTTCTTGGTAATTCAATTGGGTTATCTTCTACATAATTACCAGTATCTACATCGATTCGGAAACCAGTAAAGTTAGAACCAGTATCTAAACCAAATCTACCATCATCACCAGGAGTTGCTAATTCGGCTGCTTTCTTTATAGTTCTTAGTGGGAATTGTGGTGAACGACCATCATTTGTATCATCACCCCTTGTAGCAGATACATAAATAGTGGCATCACTACCTCCAAATTCGGTTACTGAAATACCACCAAATCGTTGAGTATCAACAGATTCATCAGAGAACGATGAGGTTGCGTCTAATCTACTTTGAGCATCCTTAAACGATAACTGACCATCTAATTCTAATGAACCAGTTATTTCTACCGAACCTGTGATTCTTTGTATAGTATCGGCAGTTGACCCAATATCTATTGATTGAGATACTAAAAGAGAACCAGAAATAAAAACAGAGTTAGCTACGGATATGGAATCCTTAAACTGATTTATTTCTTCTATCTGCTTCTGTGGTATTAATCTAGCCATTATTCAATTTCTACAATTTTACCTTTAATTTCAAAGTCAGTTCTAACCACATCTGCTGGAACTAATGTAATACTTTGATTAAAAATGATTTTGATGGATACACCGTTCATCAAATTACCAGTAGTTATTTCACCACCAATAGAATTGAATATTTTAACTTCGTACCTATCTCCCGTCTGCTTTACTCCATATAAATATACATCAATGTAATCTTTCACATCATCTACAATCAAATCTTCATAAACAAATCTATACCCCTTTATATCACCGTAATCCGTGTAATCACCATCCGATGGTGTTGAGTTATCAACAGGACCTAATGTAAGGGTAAACAATTCATCATTTAAGGAAATAGATGTAGGTGTAAACTCTTTTATAAATGTATCTTTAATTACATCTAATAAGAATGTTCTAAAAGATTCCTTATCTCTTTTCTTTTCAATATTACCAATTTCTATATGTGGTCTTCTTCTTGCCATTAGTTAACTTGCTCTAAATCACCTTCAATTTTAATTTCATCACTTGACTCAATCTGCCATGCTTCTCCAAAATTTGGGTCATTTGGATTTTCAATTATTGATGGAAAGTTTGCTCTTATAAACTTTATATGAAAATCGTTTCCAACCTGCTCGTACTTGTAGTCTCTTGGAGCAATGTAACCACCCCAAATAAAAACATCAAAACGATGCTCCGTTTTTCTTTTATCAGCAACTCTACTATCTAAAGTCTTTAGTCTACAATTCTGAACTCTCCATATCCAATATAATGGATGAGTACCATTGTATTCTTCCATAACGAACTCATTGGGTTCGTTAACTTCTTTCATTATATTTTTTATGGTTTTTATATCACTCATAATTGTTCAAATTTACCAACAATGTCTACTTCATCGTTTGAATCTAAGTTAAAACCAAGACCAGTAAATACAAATGTTATTTCATTTGTTGCACCATTAAAAGAATAAGAATAAACCGATGCTGGTTTGAATTCTGAATTGATGTAAACTCTATACCAATTTATGGTATCAAAAGAACCTATCAGTTCCGGTGGTAAAACCGGTTGTCTAACATTGGTTAGTTTAACTTGATTCGCACTTACAAATTCTGCTCTTTGAGAACTTCTTATAGTAACGAAATCTAAAACATTTTGATATTCATTTATAATATTAGGATTTGTAAATGTAAGTCCACTTAAATCCGTTTCTACACCCCATACTACTTTTTTTGGTGTGAATGATTTTCTAACGGTTGGTTTTTCATCATAAGTTTCAGGAAGTAGATATGCGTTTACAACCATAGTGAAAGAGGTTCTAATAATTCTTTCCGAACCTTCTCCTACTTCTTGTTGATTATCAAATGAGTCAATACGAGTTCTAAATTTGAATCCATCTTCTTTACCCCAATATCTATCAGTAGCATATTGAAATGCCTCTACAATCTTATTCATGTGTTCGGTAAACGATGTCCAAATCATTACCTCATAAGTTACAGTTACATAATCAGGTACAGAAACTTCATATTGTTCTAAGGGAGACTTTGCATTTGTTTGTAAGGTAAATCTTTCGTATTTATTTTTTGAAGAATATTTTTTATAAGCAGGAAGAGTATTTACATCTTTGAATTGTGCTAAGTTAGAATCTCTCTCAATAGAGTTTCTCTTAAACATTACCAATGGAATTTGAATCTTACCCCTTTGGTCTCTCAGATATCCCTTTGCTCGAGCATTATTCCATCTTTCAGCATTTCCATAAAGTAGGGGAACTTTAACTTTACTATTGTGTTCTTCTACATCAGGAATTACAGTATCCACCATATACTCTGCAATAGTAGTATCTACATCTAAAAGTTTTACACCCTTAGTGTATTCTGGTTTGATACCTCTTTGTAATGCTCTATTTGTTTCCTTCTTGTTCATTATATAACTCTCATTTCAGTTTGAATAGAACTTCTTCTTGTCATAAATGTTGAACAAATAATTGAGAATTTCTCTCCACTTTGTCCACCAATTAGTTGGTCCTCTCTTACATTATCAATTTCGAAATAAGCATCATTGTGTTTAATAATATCACCAATTTCGGGATAGAATCCTTTATCTTTTAATGTAATACGATTGAATCTGAATTCTACATTTTGTCCACTATCTGAACCAAAACCTTCATAAGAAACCGAAGTATCATCTCTTTCGATGACTGCAGTACATTCCGTACCTTGATAATAAGATTTGTTTAGAGATTCACCATAAAGGTTTGTTGAGATATCTTCAATAGCAAGTTTGAATAGAACTACCGTAGTTTCAATTACAGTATCTACCAACTCTTTTGAAATTGATTCAAAAAATCGTATGTCTCTATCTAATGCAAATCTTGGCATCTTATCCGGTGTATATCGTTAATGGAACTTTTCGTAACATTTCTTGCTGATAATTAGATTCGTTATTTCTAATTTCAAACTGATTTTTTCTACTTAACTCTTCCAAGTTTTCTCTGAGTTGTTCAATCAAAGCATCTTTTTCAGTTTGTGCTTCAGCTCTTAATGCTGCTCCATCCAACGATATTTCGGAACCAGGAATAGGTACTGAACTATATTTTTCTCTGATTGCTCCTAATAGTTCTTTTGCGAGAGCAAGTGTATATTTTCTAATCCATTGTCTACCAACATCATTTATAGATGTATATGGTATAAAGTCATATCCTATGTTTGAGTAGTCTGAAACTACATCAGGTGTTACTGATGTTGAGTTTTGTACAAACTCATCTCTCACAAAATATTCAAACCATAGTTTACCAGTTGAAGTTGGTATTGGGAAAATTTGTAATTTATTGTTTGTGATATTAAACGAGTGTCCAGATTTTCTAATTTGGTCATTGAATTCAATTGCTTGAATTCTTAACATATCTTCAAAAATTGGCATTAATACAAATTGTGCTGCTGGTGAGAATGAACCAAATCCAAATTCATCAATTAAGTTAAGTGTTCCTTGACCAGAAACTGAATATGGGTCAAAGAATCTATTAATAGCAGGAGTTACCTCGTGGAATACCTTGACTACATCTATTCGTTTTCCACCCTCACTACCACTTGCAAATAAAGCGTCTAAATCATATCTTTGTTGTCCGATGACTAAATCAATAGAACCACTTTTAATATCAGTATTACCACCAACACCAGATAATGTTCCATAAGCATCGGATATACCAACAACCGTTGGTAAGAATGAACCTTGTACTAACTTTCCACTATAATTCGTACCCGTTGGATTTCCTTTAAGTGTATCTAAGTTATTTCTAATGTTGAATTGATTTACTTGTGAAGCATACTCTGCAGTTGCTTCTTCAAAACAAGCAAATAGATTTTCATCAACCAATTCCACATTTTGGACAGGATATCCTAATCTCTTTGCACACCAATTTGCTACTTTAGGAGCATCGGTTTGAAATGAAGACTCTGAATCATAAGTACCAAAAGGAGTTGAACCCGTAGCAAATGATGATGAACCTGGGTATATGTATTCTACTGACATCTATTATTCCTCTCTTTTAATATCGTATCTATAAATATAAAGAAATATAAGAATAGTGTTTTTCAAAAAGGCATAAAAAAAGAGGGATAGTTTCCTACCCCTCTAATTTTATCTAAGAACTAACTAAGATTAGATAGATGCTAAATCTTTAACATAAATCTTACCATAGAATTCTGGTCTAACCATTTTCTTAGCGTATCTTGTCATAACTCCTCTTCTTGGAGTGAAGTTAGTTGGGTCATACACTAATGGTGTCATGATTAGAGGTACATACGGAGCATATACAGCACCAGTTTCTAAGAAGTTAGAACCTCTAAATCCTAATAAGATTTCGTTAGAAGTCATATAAGGATTTTTGTAAACAGTATATCTACTAGCTAAAGCACCAACAGTAGTTACACCCGCTGCGAAAGACATTGCATCTTTATCAGCAGAAACTGTAAATCCTGGGATTGATTCTAAGATAGTACATACATCAGGAGAAGCAACGATAAAGTTAGCTCCACCTCTTAATGTTAATTGGTGAATCTTGTTAGATACTTTGTTAATTTTAGTACCTAAAGTTTGGAACCAAGTATTTTTCTGATATGCTTGTCCTGCAGTTGCAGAAGTCCATGCACTATTTACATACTCTTCACCAATAGTTGCTGACCAGTACTCAGTAGTTAATGCGTTAGAAGCTAACATATCTAAGATTTCTAAGTCAATCTCTAATGAGATATAGTCAGATAACATAGAAGTTAACTCTGCTTCAGCATCAATACTGTGGTAAGCATTAAGGTCTTGTGCTAACTCAGGAGTCCACACAGCCTTTAGTTTTCTTGTCTTAGCAACGATTGCTTCAGACTTCAATTCTAAGTCTACTTCTGGGATTTGGATATCCGCATCAATAGATGAACCTCTTTGTGGTTTACCAGCTTCGAAGTCACCTCTTGCATAGTCAGAAGGTACTCTTGAATAGTTTACTGTAATTGCGTTTTGGTCAACAGCTACTTGAGAGAATACAAACGCAGTGATGTTTGTACCATCTGAAGAGTTAAATTGACTAAAGTTTACATTATCAGTAATGTCAGTACCAGAAATTCTGAAACTTCTTACTGCGTCTAAATCAGCGTTATCTAATTGAGTTGCAGCGAAAGTTACTTTTTGAACATCACCTGCAGCAACTGAAGCAGAAAGTACTGCGTCAAATCCTACATCAGCCCAAGAAGCAGAAGCCCAAGTCTGAGCACCAGTTGCAACAGAAGCAGTGAATTCGTTTACAGAGTATCCGTAAGAACCTGAACCATAAAGACCACCTTGTGCAACATCAGTTGAACCTAAGTCCGCACCTGTACCACCGAATAATGAACCACCAGTACCAGTAGATTTTCCACCAGTTGCAGTTCCATACTTAAAGTCTAAATAAAAGATTAGACCTGAAGGTAAGTTCATTGGTTGAACAGAAACGAATTCTTTAGAAGCAATCTCACCAAAGATTCTTCTTACAAGAGGAAGGGCTACACCACTCCACTCTTCACTATTATTACCGACACCAGTTTGTGATGCCTCATCAAGCAATTGCTTTGCTTGGTTTTCTAAAAGAACGGCCATTGAGCCTTGTTCTTTTTCTCCTAAACCTTCAAGAAGTCCTGTGTTTTCCCATTTTCCTTTAAGTTGTCTTGTTTCATTCAACATTACAGTTTGTGGGTTCTTTCCTTCCATTAGTTTAGATAAATCAAAATTTGCCATTTTTCTTTTCCTTTAATGTTAAGTTAATTATTTGATATTAGCTAATTGCTTAAATCTTTCAGCTAATGCATTTGTGTTTTCAGAAATAATTTCTTTTGCAGGAGCAGTAGAAGCAACTGGTTTAGATGCAGCTTCAGCTACAACTTTCTTAGTTTTTTTCTCAGTTCCTGTAAAATTCATTGATTCTGCTAACGTAGCGTAAACTAATTTTACTTCTCTAACAGATGATGTTCTGTCTAAGTTTTCAACAACTTTAGATTTTTGCTCATTGTTTAAGTTATAAGCTCTGAACAATCTATTAGCGTATAATAATTTTGCGTTTAATAGGTTTACTTCGTTGATAGTACCTTGTAAAGTTTTAATAGTAGCATATGCTTCTTCTAAATCTTTTTCAAGTTCTTCGTACTTTTCTTCCGTTTCTGAATCTTCGTGTTCTTCTTCAGAAACTTCTTCATCATCTCCGTATCCCATTTCTCTAAGAATTTCATCTAAGTCGATTTCATCATCCATTTCATCTTCTTCTTCAGCTTCCACTTCATCAGCTTCTACTTCTTCTTCAGACTCATCTTCGATTTCATCTTCTTCATGAACTTCATCTTCTTCTTCGTGTACTTCTTCTTCAGAATCCATATCTTCTTCTTCAGATACTTCATCTTCTTCTTCCATACCCATTTCGAGTTCTCTAATGATAGACTCTAAATCTAACTCATCTTCTTCTTCGATTTCTTCTTCTTCAGAGTGAATTTCTTCTTCTCCTTCTTCTTCAGAAATTTCAGCGTCATCAGCGTTAGTTGGGTCATCATATCCAACTCCATCCACTTCTTCGATTTCTTCTTCTTCAGATACTTCTTCTTCAGAGTGGTCACCTTCTTCTAACTCATCACCTACCTCTGCAGTTTCTTCTTCAGATTCAGGTCCAAGTTCGGTGTGTGCGTCAGATGCAACATTAGATGGTTCAACTGGAGATTCTTCATCACCGTCACCAATATCACTTGAATCCAATTCTTCCTCAACTTCTTCTTCACCTTCCATTTCAGCTTGTAGCTTTCTTGATAGGATAGATTGTAATCTCGGAGTAAATGCTTCTTCAAGTGCAATCTTAGCGTTAGCGATAGCAGTTTCTCTTACAGCTTTAGCATCCGCAATTGCTTCTTTTAACAATTTTGAATTTGCCATTTTACTTTTTACCTTTTTTAATTTGCTGAAGTTATTTTGAGGAACCTCAATATAGATTAGTGTAATTTGGTTGTTCGGTCACTTCACATTAAAGGGTGAGTATTCATTAACCAACAGAACCCACATAGATTGTGGGTTATTATACGAATAAATATATAAAAATTTATAAAACCTAAAAAAAATATAATATTTTCTTTAGTTTTATTGATAAGACATAAAAAAAGGTGGATAAACCACCTTTTCTTTTTATTTTATTTTTCCTTTTTTGATATCTCTTTCGAGTTCTTGTCCTGCACCTAATAAATCATTAATTGCATAATCTAATGGTACATTTCTATACTTAGCAAGTTTTCTAACTGCCATCATTACAATTCTTTTCTCTTCAGTAGAGTATCCTTCGTTTACTGATTCCGAAAATGATGTTTTGTTAAATTCATCTTGCACTTTTTTATTAGATTTGTTTTTCTTTATAAATTCTTGAAAAACTAATCCACCATCTTTCTTACCCAAATAATTTATAACTTCATCATGTAATTGTTTTAATGAATATCCTTGTCTATCATACTTATTTTGCATGATTTTCATTAAATTACTGATATTATTTTCGTTTACCGATTCTTGAAATTGTTTGATAATTTTCTTTTGTTTAGGATTATTTGGTCTACCAGCAAGTGCGGCAACAAATTCCATTCTTTGGGGTAATCCGCCCTTTTCAACATATTTAAGAAGTTTAGTAAAATTCAATGCGTACTTAGAAACAAAATCCTCAACTGCTTCAGGTCTTGTACCTGTAAAGTAAGCAATCTTTTTGATTTGTGGTTCAATACCTTCGTTTACTGATTCTTCTACAAATCCTTTTTTCAAAAGTGCATTTCTGAAAGTTTCTAAATCCTTTTTGTTTTTGAAGATTTGGATTCCAAAGAAATCACTACCATCTTTGTGTTTTTGTTTTCCATCGTGGTAAGAGATTGTGTATTTAGCTTTACCAATACCATCTTGCTGTCTGAATCTTTTCTTGCCTTCACTTATTTCAGAGATAACTTTTTCTCTCATTATCTCTCTAACGATTTTTCTAAGTTGTTCTTTCATCTTTGGTAATCCTTTATGTTTTGTTGATGCGAAATCTTCAATCTCTTTTTCACTCATTCTATCCGCAATATCTTTTATTTCATCCGAAACCTCTGAAGCAGGAACTTCACCTCTTTTGAATGCCAATGCTAAACCGAATAATTTTTGTTGTTGTTGAGATTGTGCAGGCATGGTATTATGATTTTCTTTTTAGGTCTTTAACCACATCCTGAATTCTTTCAATTGCAATTTCTAAAAGGTCAATTGCTTCTAAAACACCATCTTCTTCTAACATTTCAAGTGCTTCTTCAAAATCAATTTTTACAATTTTTGGAAGATTTTTTAGGTCTCTTTCTAATTTTCTGTGTTGACCTTCTTTCAGTAAATCAGTTAGTTTGATTTCACTTTCTTTAAGAGTTACGGGGTAAGTTTTACCATTAAACTCAAATTCGGTTTTACCTTCTTCTTTTGCTTTTCTTGCTGCTTGAACAAATGCTCTACCTTCGTTTACTGATAAATTTTCTCCTTTTAATTTATCTTTAAGTCTTTGCCACAAAGATTTTGCCTGTTTATGTGCAGGATGATTTTTATCTTTTATTGCAGTTGATACTTTAACATCTCTTTTAGTTTCAGGATTTTTTACTGTCTTATCTTTTACAAAATCTGAAAGAGGTGGGACAACTCCAACTTTTTTCTTTTTCTTTGAACCACCACCAAATGCTCCCATTTGTCTCATGGTGTGTTGTAATGCGGGATTTTCGTTAAGTATATCAGTTAGTTTCATAGTATTAAAATAATTTTTTTAATTTAGTATCATCGTATGTTTTAGCGTAATACCATTTTTTATCTTTAGTATTGTATAGATAAACATAATCTGCACTAGCTTCATTTCCTGCGTTTCTTACATAATCATCGATATTGTTAACATCACCTTTCATCGGTTTCATGTTTCCATAATATTCAATATCTTTATCATCATAAATACCACGAGCACCACCTTTTTTAATTAGTGTCATGACATCCTTTTCACCTTTCATATGTTTTTTCAAACCATCTTTCATATTAGATGGATATCCATCGAAATGAACATATACCGAAATAATCTTACCACCTTTGATAAGACCAACTTGAGAACGAGTTCCTTCGTTTATTAAGTTTTCTGATAGTAAGTTTTTTAGTTTAATCATAGTATTTATTTTTTTTCTCCAAGTCTTTGTTTCATAGTATCTGGGTCAATGTCAGAGATTTCATAATATCTACCTAAAATATGTCCCATATCTTCATACAATGAATGTAACCTTTCATCTAATGCTCTTGCTTCTGCAGCAACTTTATCAAATGCTTTATCCATTTTATCCAACTCACTCATATTTCTTTTGATGGTTACTTTATCAAACCAATCACCAGCTTCAGAAAGAGTTAAGGTTTTAGCTGCCTCAACAACTCCACCTAATGTCTCTGCAGTTTCAACAATGTCGGATTGTCTTCCCATCTGCTCTTTGAAACCCTTGTAGGTAGAAATGATTTCTAAGAAATGTTTCTTAACTTCAGTTGCTAATGGTCTATCACCTTTTAGAGATTCTGAAATAGAAAATTTACCATCTACGATTTTTACCTCATTGATGTTTGTTTTTCTAATATCGTTATATCCTTTAGATACTTTAGTACCTTGTTTGTTCTCAACTTTCAAACTAAATTTGTTGTTGTGAACATAATCGTATATGTCAAAATTCTTTTTACTCATTATGCTAACTCCGTTATAATTTCTCTCATTAAATCTTGTGCTTTACAAAAATCTCCACAAACATCAGTACCAATATTCTTAATTACTGATTCGTTCATTGGAGTCATAAATGCACCATGTGTAGATGGGTTGGATACAAAGTCCCAACCGATTAGTTCAAAATCTTCACCAACTAAAAGTTTGTTATCTTTCATTGGTTGAGTAGAACCCATACCTCTTGATGAGATACCTAAAAGGATTCCAGCCCTTAATAATTCTTTTAATATATTTCCAGAAGGAGTAGGTAAGATTTCAACTGTACCTACAACATCGCTACCTTCCCAATGTACCTCTTTAATATTATGTGATACATTCTTTAAGTTGATAACTGAAGAATCTGGGTGGTCTAATTCACCCAATGCTCTTCTTTCTTTGATTAGAGTTTGATATTTACCAATCTCTCTTTCTAATATTTCTTTTGGGTACACTCTACCATTTTGGTTTTCTGCACCTGCTCTTTGAAGGATACCTTTAACCATAGTTCTTCCCGATGAATCTTCATTCACTCTTCCTTCAAATAAGTTTGTTTCTATCAATAGGTTTTTCATATCGGTTATCCTTATTTATATTTTTTTAACAAATTTGTAAATTCCTTCTTTACACCAGAAGATAATCTTTTGTGTACACCAACTTTTGCTAACATAGGAATTGCATCTTTCATTTGTGAATTATCAATTTGAATACCAGTTCTACTTCTTGCCATTAATGGTCTTTGTAAAAACATTCTTAATTCAAATGCTAACTCTGGACTAATGTTTACTCCTTCAACTCTTGAAGTTTCACCATTTTCAACACTCTTTAACAAAGATACCTTACCCAATCTTGCTTCGTTTACTGATTCTCCAATTAAAGAATCTACATCAGCATGGATATCTTTATAGTTATTAAACTTTTTACCTCTTAATGCACTATAAAGAGCCATTGTATATTTTTGAGTATTATTGTGAGCTCTTGATTTTACTAAATCAACTGCACCAGTAATAGGATTTCCCTTTTGGATTGAATCAACTGCTGCTTTTAATGCTTTATAATCGTTAAATGCTTGTTCTTTTCTTCTATCTGTGATAACTTGAGTAATATAATCTTTTGCCTTACCCATATCACCTTTGAATTTATCTAAGATTTGTTGTGCACCTTTATCGTTTCTTTGTAATGCTCTTTCAAAGTTTCCGATTTGTACTTTTGCCAAACCTTTAGCATTGAAGTAATCTCTTTTATCAAAAGTACCATATACTTTTTCAAAGGTAGAATCTTTTGATTTGAATTCTTCGTTTAAGTAGTTTTTACCTGCCAATCCACGAATCTTTCTTGCATCGGAAACCTTTAATACTTCTCGTTTTGATATATCACTACCTTTTCTAATACTACGAGCACTATCCTCTGCATCTTTTTTTGAACCAGGTTTAGTCATTACAAATCCACCACCCTTTTCATGGAAATCAATTACTACATATTTGTCATCGTTCTTTGCTTCGTTTACTGATTCAAACTTGATTGATTTACCATATTTTTTTTGTAATTTTTTTATCAATTCTTCTTTACTATCAGCAATTTCATTACCTCTTTCATATCCAAACTTTTGAATAGGTTTACCTGTTTTAGGGTTAAGAGCCGCCGTTAGTTCTCTAAATCCTTTATTATCACCAACGATTTGAACCATAGTATCATCATCTACTTTGATAGGTTTAGATACAGTTCTTGCTTCGTTTACTGATTCAGAACAACCACCACATCCACAACTACAACTAGCTGATTCGTTTACTGATTCAACTAATTTTTCAACTTTTTCACCAACGGGTCTGCCGATAGTCATTGATACATAGAATCCCATAGCCATCACTATATCCTTGCCATCCCATTTACAAATATTTGCAACATCCGGTCCTAACTCATAGTGGTAGTATTCTTCAACATCCTTAGCTGCCATCGGGTCACCCTCATATTTTGCTCTTGGGAATAGTTTTGCAACTTTCTTAGCTTCCGAATGGAAATTAGCATCACTCAATGCTCCCATCAAAATATGCATTACTGCAAACTGATGATTTGGTTTACCTTTAGTTAACTCTTTTAGATTTTTATCTAAAAGTTGTTTAACCTTTTTGTTCATATTAGCATCTTCGTTTACTACTGATTCAACTTTGTAAGTTTTACCATCAACTTCGAATTCATCTTCACCCTTTTCTTTTGCAGCAACTACTGCTGCTCCGAAAGCATTACCTTCATTCTTTTCACCTTTTCCATTCCATGCTTTATCAATCTTATTAAAGAACTCTTTCTTTTCTTCATCAGACATTGATGGAATAGATTTTCCTGCTTTTTCTAAAGCTTTTCTAAAAAATACTTGATATTCAGATTCTTCTTTCAAAGTCTCTTTAACTATGTTTTTTAATTGCTCTCTGGTAATACTCATAATTTTACTTCCTAATTATAGTTCGGATATAGATGTTGCCATCCTTCTTAGTCTTTCTCTTATTTTGAATAAATGACTTTTAGTTCGTTTCCATTGTTGGTCTGAACTCAGTCCACTTTCTTTCTTGATTTTTCCATACCAGTTTAAGAAAGATTCCATTTCACTAAGTTGTTTGTTTATGTTTCTGATTCCTACTCCTATTTTTTGTTTTGGAGTTCCTTCAGATTTTCTCAACTCATGCCAACGATTTTCATTAACTTTACTATAACCACTCACCTTAATAATATGGTCTACATCTGCTTCTGCCTCATCATCAGTTCCATCGGTGTCTGCGAAAGCATTAGGAGTATTATAACCTGCTACATTACCAGTAGTGGTTGCTTCATCAACTTCTAATTCTTCTTGCTCTATTTCTGCAATTAAATCTTCAATTAACTCCTTTAAGTTCATAATTTACTTTTCAACTCTTTAATTAGTTCATAAGACATCATTAGTGATGATACATGATTATCAGAAACCGATTTACCAATTTTTGTTTTAGATAAAACCGATGCAGTTTCTGCTAACTTAATTTTAGTTACCTTATCTTTAACTTTAGATTGGATTGATTTTAATTCTTTTACAATATTTGGAATTTCATTCTCTACATAAGATTTGAATCCAGTTGTGTTTGTTAAGTTGTTTATATACTCTTTTAATAAAGATTTTTGAGATTCATTTAAGTTAGAATACTTTTTATTAAATTGTTCTACTAAAATTTTATAAGTAAGTAATCTTAAATCTTTATCTTGTTTTTTATAGGATTCAACTAATTTATCTTTTTTAGATTGAGTTTTAACTGCTGGATTTGATGTGATTGATTCAATGAGGGTAATTTTTGAATTGAATACATCTTTAATATCATAGTTATTCATCTTTTTAGATTCAAAAATCTTATAGATGGATGCTAAAACTCTATAATTAGAAATAGGAGAAGAAAGGAACTCATCCATATTGAATGATTCGTTAATCTTTTTAATAAGATTATATTTTTCTCTATGAAGTTGTTTTTGGTCAATACGATTATGTGCTTCATTAACAGTATCAATGAACTTTTCTGCTCTTGACTCAGAATTGTACTTTTCTTTCATAAGAAGTTCGTACAATCTTAACTCCTTGTTTAACTCTGTTTTTGGACTAAAAAATTCACTTACGATTTTTTTAGCTTTTTCGGTAGTATCACCATTAAGAACTTCTAACGTAATTTGTCTTACGAGAAGTTCAAATAGAATACCTGTATTCTTAAATTTTGAATGTTTTACCCTCTTCATTGTGTTTTTATCCTATAATAATATATCAATATACGATACTTTACATCGTATATAAATATAAGTTAATTTTTATTTCCTGATTTTTTATTCATCAATCAAATTTGTGTCATCTAAAAAGTCTCCGTTTTCACTCATCAACTTTCGTTTTGAAGAAACCCCATTAACATATTCCCGTGCAACTTTTTGTGTTCTTTTACTAATTTTTGATTCGGTCTTTGATAATGCTTTTTGATTTTCCTTTTTACCTAAAGGGTCTCTACCATAAGGATGTTTATCTTTTCCATAGGTGTTTCCCTCTCTTGGTCTACCACCTTTGTTTTTTAGTTCAGTTTTTAATTCTTCTAATTCATCTTCAACATCAGTTGGGTCTTGTTCCATTGCTGGGTCATTACCTTCATCTTCAATTGAACGATATCTAAATCTATCTTTAAGGTCATTGATAAGTTGCTCTTTTTGGAAATCAACCTCATCTTCACTAAAGTTAAATATATTTTTGTATGCCCAATCTTTAGATACCATATTTAATTGTTGAATATCGGAAACCAATCTAACTTTCTCACTCCAAAGATTTACTTTTTCTTGTTCATAAATCGTAGATGGGTTTACTAAGTCTAATTCAAAGTCCACCATTTCAGGTCCGTCAATACCTTGAGCAGCTAAGTGAGTTACTGCAATCTTAGTTAATTCTGAAATAAGAGTTCTTTGGATTCTTTCGATTGTTCTTGCGAATCTTACATCTTCTGCAGCAAGAGTTGCTTTACCATTTACATTCTCATCATATCCCAAATATGCTTTTGGAATTTTAAGAGCCGCAAATAGTTTGTTTTTTAAGTAATCGATATCATCAATTGCTGTGTATTCCAATCCACCCAATGAATCAATTTCAGTACCACTATCACCACCCCTAACAGGTAAGAAGAAATCTTCAGTTAGGTTTTGGATATTATACTTTAAGTTATAATCACCAGTCTTTTTGTCCACAAATGGAGTTTTCTTCATTTTGGTGATAATCTTCTGCATATAGTTATCAACTTCTTGTGGTGGAATGTTCCCAATATCAATTTTGAAAACTCTCTTATCGGGTGCTCTCATAATTCTATGAATTAACATAGCATCTTCCATAAGAGAAACTTGTTTCCAAATTCTTCTACCATTTTCAATCATTGCCTTTCCATATGGTAAGAAGTTAGTATCAGATAATAATCTAAAATGTACTACTTCATAGTTTTCATATTCACCTTTTCCTGCGGGGTCATGGTTTAATTTGAACTTTACATAATTTGAATTATTTGGGTCAGTATTTTCTATTCTTTCCAATTCATAAACTGGAAGTGGTCTTACATTTATAATACCAACACCTGGTTGTATTTCTTGTAGTAAAAAGAAATCACCATACTTAACCATATTACGAGTCCAAGACCAAAGGTTGAACTCAATATTAAGAATATCATAGAAAAGGTTTTCTAAAATTTCTTTTATTTTTTCGTTTTTTGATTTGATTTGTACAACTTCACCGAATTCGTTTTTAAGTGTACATTCATCTGCGTATATATCTAATGCCGATGAGATAATTGGGTCATTATCCATTGCATCATAATCTCTGAATAGTTCTCTACGAACTTGATGGTATGCCATCGATTGAGCTGCCATCTGGTCTCCATAAAAAGACCTTTGTAGTTTGGTGTACCTATCTCTTATGTTCATAAGGTTAGTACCACCTTGTTGCCTATCATCTATATCAACAACTTTTCTCTTTCCATCCTTGTCAACCTTTACGATTGCTTGGGTAGAAAAGAGTTTCGTTAATCGATTAAAAAATGAACTATTGTTTTGTTCTGCCATTTTGTTTCCTTATTTTATAACCTTTATTTATTTACCATGCTTTACAACTCCAATACCTTGCCTTATGTCTTGGACCAGGACTATCACAGTTGTGTCTTGCTCTAAATGCTTTTTTTCTTTCAGGATTGTCCTTCTTTATCTTCATGGTTTCCTCACCTGCCTTTTTTGCAGATGAACCACCATGTCCGAAGTTAACCTTTACAACATTTCCCTTTGGATTCTTAACATATACTTTGAACTTCTTAACATCACCCTGCATTGGTTTATTAAGTTTTACTTCCCTACCTTGATATTCTGCTTCATTAACATCCTCTTTCATGTTTTTTAGAAATTGGATAAACTCTTTCAAATCGTGGTAGTTTTCTACATCATACTCTTCGATACCTTCATCTAAAAATGACTTGAATTCTTTGTAAAGTTCTTCAGAATAATTTTCCATGCTTAGTTCCTATAATTAACCTATACTATATAAATATAAAATTTTTATTTTATAACCATTTAGTTAAATCTTCAGAGTCATCTCCGATTTGCATTTGCCAAGGGTTTTCATCGTTATCATTTCCACCATATACCCCACTATAAGTATAAGATGAAATACTGTTAATTGCTTGTTTAGTTAGGTCAATACCCTCCTGTCTTAAACGAAGTGCGGTATCTCTTACCCATAGTGAAATAGCAAGAGACATTGTAAGGTCATCGTTATATCCTCTCATTGCCTCTGCTCTACCATTTAACCATATAAATGTAAATAGTTCTTCAATAGTTCTGATTGAACGAATGATGATTGATTTTTCCCTTACATACTCTTCTAACTTAGAAATAATTAGAGGTCGAGTTCTTGCTGTTGTTGAGAATCCAGCAACCATACCCCTATCCTGTGCTCTATATTTATTTGAAAGTTGATTTTCAACATCTACATATTTCAAATCTTTACTCATGTAGTATAAGTTAGGATAGTTTCTATCAATAACTTGTTGAATACATGCCCAACCAATATTTGCGTTTTCAATTACTAATAGTGCGTTATTATATTCAGTTGCTAATGCTACTAAGAAGTTTCCAAAATCTTTCGTATCTAACTTACCTCTATATTCTGCAACTTGTTCCGAATCTTCTACATCAATGACATGAGCAGCAGAGTAATCCGATGAATCACCTCTCGCAACATCGGCAACTACCATATAAGATTTTGTATAATCTGGAAACTGCCATTTCCATAAGTTACCATCAAATCCAGTTTTCTCTAAAGGTTCTTGTACATAAGTTTCTTTATAGAACTGAAGTATTTGTGGTTCGATTACGGAATCTCCAGAAGATACAAAATCACAATCACATTCTTGTGCTGCTCCTTTTGGTCCTAATAATGTTTCTTGCTCATCTCTCCAACTTTGGTCTCTTTCAGGATGAACTGACCAATGTAGTCTAATATGATTAAATCCATTTGTTCCCTCTTCAGAACCTACCCAAGTTTTGTGGAAAAAGTTACCCACACCATTTGGTGTTGAAAGGATAATTGCGTTACCACCAGTTGAAAGGGTAGATTGTGCTGATACCCAAATCTCTTCAATCTTATCGATGAATGCTGCCTCATCAAATACAAGTAGGGATAGTGCTTCAGAACGACCTGCATCTCCTGCTGCTGAAGTTGCTTTTATCTGAGAACCATTTGCATATCGTAGGGATAGTTTGTTATCTTCTATGGTTGTTAATTTTAACCAACTTGGTAAATATTGATTCATTACTCGAACCTTTGTTACCAAGTTTTTAGCAACCTCTTGTTTAGTTGCAATTACAAGAACATTAAAATCTTGATTGAATAACATCTTCCATAAGGAGAATCCTGCAGTTAAAGTAGATATACCAGTTTGTCTTGATTTAAGAATGATATTATATCTGTGTTCTGTGAATTGGTCTAAAGTTTCTTCTTGGAATGGGTATAAGTGAAAAGGAATTTTACCACGAACTGGGTGTTGTATCATACAATACTTTTTCATAAAGTATATAGGGTCTGATGCACACTTCTGGTACTCTTCCTTTATAATTTCTTTTAATGTTTTTTTCTGTGCCATACATCAATTATCCACCTGCTGCAAAAAATAAACTAAGTAATCCTCCTGCTAAAGTTCCCAACTTCCATAGGAAGGTATTTCTCTTTTGTCTTTTTAATTCTTTTTCTAATTCTTTAGACTTTTGACTTTCTAAACCAAATTGTTCATCTTTTTTCTGAATGATACCCTCTAAGTTTAGTACCTTACCATTCAGATTAGTAATTACACTATCCTTTAATACAATTTTATCATTAGATAATTTTAACAACTCTTTGGTTTCAACTAATTGAAGTTTAACACCATCAAAAGTTACTAAATCCTTAATTACCAGTCTTACTATCGGAACCTCCAGTTTCACTACCGAGTCCCTCTCCGTAACGGTCTGTGAAAAACTTGACAAGCTCGTTGAAAGTAAGAACATCAACATTATTAACTTTTTCATTCGTTTTGTTTTTTATCGTAGTAATATTATTTTGTACTTTATCAATATCACTATCGATTAGTTCTATCTCTGAATGTAACGATTCTATTTTCATATCCAACTCATCGTTGGCAACTGCGATTGAATCAATATCACTTTGAATCTCTTCAATCTTTTCATCGAATGCAGCAACATCCGTTTGGATATCGTGCATTACCATTAGATTATAACCTACAAATCCTAAGATTACAATCAATATTAAATATATTTTTGTATTACTATTATTCATTTTACAAAGGTTGTACTAATTCGTAATTTTTGTCTTTTAAGAGTTCGTATGCCGAGTTTCTCTTTTCAATAACTTCGGTAAGTTCTTTCTTACCATTTTCAATGTCTTTTTCGATTTGTTCTCGTAATGTCTGAACATCTTCGTTTGATGACCACTTTTCAAGTGAGCCATCATCATTTACATATTCATGAATATTTTTGACTTCATTCAATGCTTGATTCCATTTTTGTAAAACATCCGTTCCATGTGCTACCATATTTGAGTATATCTTATATTCCTCATACTCTTTCCACAAACCATCTAATTTTATAATTTGTTCTCGTTTAGATAAACAAACAGAACAAAATCCTGTTTTACTTATTAAAGTTTTATCAGAGTTAGAGTATTTTTTGGAATCACAATCAGTTGCCCTACACTTAGACTTTTCTTCTAAGTATTGTCTTACTTTTGATAACTCAGATGATGCTCTTGATTGTTTTACCCTACCATAAGACTTTTGTTCCCAAATCACACCATTTTCTTCCCAAACATCACCAACATTTCGTTTAGTTTGTTCTTTTACATCAGAAAGAGAAATTTGAGTATCTTTTTGGTATTCACCATTGTGAACCATATCTACCAACTTCCTACGAGTTGGGTGCATGAATTTTTTATTGAATTTTTTCTCACTCATAAATCGTAACTTATATATCCATATATATAAGTATTAAGTTTTTTACTATTCGTAAAATAACCCAAGAATCTGATTAAGAGGTGCGAAGGTTCCAGTTAGTTTGAAAGTTTTTCCACCATATACGAATACAATTCCCTCATTTGGTACAATTTTATCTTTCCCACCAATTGCGTTTAATCGTTCTAACTCTAATTTAAGTTTAGTAATCTTTTTTGGGTCACCTGATTTTCTTACATCTTTAATAGTTTGGTCTAACCTTTTCTTCATATCCCTAACTGCTTTATCAGGATTTGCTGCAAGTACTGAACTCATAAAGGATAAGATGTCTGCACCGATACCTAAGAAGATATCTTCGAATGGTCTGATGTTATCCTTAGCCATCTTAGCATGGTCATTCTTATCAATTCCCTTTGCCCACTCTAAGGTTTTTTCATCAGGTAAATTCTTCTTATCTAATCTGAATGATTTATCATAGAATGCCCATCTCTTCACCAATCCCATTAGAGTTCTATTATCTAATTTAGATGGTGATTTTTTAGTTACGAAATCCATCCAAAATGCCTGATGATAATCTGCTATTCCATCAGTATCCTTCAACTTAAACTTAGATTGAAGTTTTGATATCTGTGAGTTATACTTTCCTTTTAATTTTGCTAAATCTTTCGATTTAGGTAATTCATTGATTGGAGGTCCTTGGATTGTGTATGCCGATTGTACATCTGCGTTTACTTGTTTAATCATTCCTGCGAGTATTTTTGCCGCTTCCTGATTTTCTCCAATGGCGATTCCTTCCTCGTTATATTCCATAGTCCCATGAAATACAAGTAGTGCTTGACCATAAGGTATTACATTAACAGAAGTTGGATAGATAACTTCTAAATTCATAAAACATGCTCCACCTTTGAAGATTTTCTCTCTTTGTTTCTCCGAAAGTTTTGAAATAGCTTGGGTTAAATCTTTCATTGCGAAGTTGTATGCCTTTTCCAATTCTCCTCTACCCGCAAACTTCATTGCTACACCATTGATATCTAAAGCATTTTCCCCTTTGTTTTTCAAATGTCCTTTGTTTCTTGCTGCAACTAATCTTCCATCTCTCCAACTAACTGCTAATGCTTGTCCATCGGTCTTTTCTCTTGCTAATTCCAAGTTCCCTTCTAAAGCACGATTTACAATATCTTTTAATTGTCCAAAAGTTAAATTGATTTCGGTATCAAATGGGTGATTCATATGTCCATACGCACCTCCTTCCAAAATCAATGATTCAGTAATACCACCACCTAATGCAGGTTCGTAGTATTTCTCTTTTGGTTCTTTATTAAATTTCTTTCTTAATTTCTTTAAGTCTTTTTCATGGTCATCTATCCATTTTTGGTCTGGATATCCATGTGGAGCAATTTCATCCAATTCATCATCTCCTAAACTTTCTCTATCTGGTGTTGATTGTATGTTACTCTTAAACATCACATATTCAGAAAGTGAACCATATTTAATAATTAACTCACCTAACACTTCCAATCTACCCATCTCTTCTTGAAATTCAATATCATCCATATTGAAATTAATCTTTGAGTGAGTTTCTTCAAATTCTTTTTTGGCAGACTCTAAATCAAAGTTTCCATTTGCAGCCTTTTCATAGTATGGAAGTTTTACATTAAAGTGATGATGTGTCAATAATGAATCACCCCCCTTTTCTTTTGCAGTATTAGATATTTTTTCAGCACCATCACCTCTACCATCTGCAAAATTATTGAACTTACTTGAATCAATATTTTCTTTAATAATTTTATCTTTTGCCAATAAGTGAACTAACTCAGCACCAATATAATCAGGACTTTCTCCTCTATGCCACTTTCCATGGTCTTTCATATATTTATCTGATAAGAATTCAATCTTATCTTCATAATCCATTTTATTGATTTTTGCTCTATTTTTATATGCCCACTTTTTGAAATCCATATAGAAAAAACTATTTACTTCTTCTTCAATAGTAGCAAGTTTGGTATAGTATTTTGGGTCTTCATAAAGATGGTCTAATGCGATTTTTTCTGCAACACTCTTATCAGAAGTGTGTTCCATTTCTACATTAATACCCATTTGTAATTCCTTATCTAAATCATCAATATCTACCTTGTGCATATTTGCAATATCGTAAATATCCATTCCCTTTGCTAATTGTTCGAATTTATATTCAGGAGAAGAAGTTTTGAAATCATCTTTTCTCATTACCGTTTTAGCAATTACTTTATTTGCCTGCTTCATAAACGGAATATTGATTTTACTTCTATTATCTTTTGCTACAATTTGTCCATATAAGTTAAGGAAATTAACAAATTCTTTTTTCTTCTTTCCCAATCTTTTGAAAAATCCGATTAGTTCTGCTGATGATATTGGTTTCTTATTTCTTGGGTCGGTTAATCTATCGAAGAAATGTTTATCAGTTAAAACCACATCAACTGGATTAAGTTGTTTATCTGCGTATTGGTCAATCTTAACCAAATCTGCCATTGGGATTTCATTGATTGTTCCCTCTTTTAAGATTCTAAAGTTTACAACCTTTCTACCATTAATTGTTGGCATACCATACTCATCTTTACCAATTGATTTAACAACCGTCTTTTTGTTTTTGAATCTACCTGTTAGAATTGTATCACCTACATTTACTGGAAGATTGATATCCTCATTTATGTTTTGAGATTTTTTCCATTGTTCTAATGCTGGTAGATTATATTGTTTTGATTGGTTATCAAATCCACAATTGTGGCATAGATATTTTTCGGTATCATTAATATCAATTTCCCAACTATGACTACATTTTTCACAATTAATAGTTGTATCTATATTTGTGGTCTTATATGTTTCATGTAGTGATTTCCCAACTTCCCCCTTTTCTTTATTCAAATCTTTTAATGATTCTTCTCTATCATCTTCTAATTCAATAAAGTCAACAAGTGAATAACCAACTAATCCAGCAACTCGTGTTACATGCTTGAACCATTTATTGTATGCGTTAGAACCATAGAAATCTTTTTGGTTAGTTGCAGTTGTTTTACCTGCAACACCTGCGGGGTATGGGGTTACTGCCTTTACAGGTCCATCAGGATAAATTGGATGTGGGTCAATATCGGTAAGTTCATCACTCATAATTTGAGATAAAACACTATATCCTATTTCTTCTGCTCTCTTTTGAGAAACTTTATCAAATGTTGAATATGATGGGAATAAAAAGTTTGGACCATCATCTACTGCGGTTTTACCCATAGTTGATGATGCTTCTTTGATTAAATCAAGATTTTGAACTAACCAATTTTCTACCACCTCTTTTGGAATAGTAAATTCTTCATTTAATGTATTGGTTATAAAATCAAATACTTTTTTATCAAACTTTGGATATGCTCGTTTGGTAAAGAAATCCTTTTTATCTTCATCTGAACCTGATGATAATCCTTTACGAACTTCGGTTCCACTAATTGGATTAGATTGTTGAGGTGCAATATAAACATACCCCTTACCTTCATATCCTTCAAAATCTAAGTTATCTTTATAAGGTGTAAAGTATTTACCACCCAATCTACTTGCATCTTTTTTACCTACAACAGTAATGAATGCCGTTGTATCTTTGTCAAACTTATTTAGTACTTCTTTTGGTGCGTAAGGATTTTTAACTTGAACGATTTTGTTTTGTGGAATTCCAAACATCTTAGTAATAATCATCACCTTCTCTTTGAAGTTGAAAGGTGATTTATCATTATCGGTTTTATTAGATGTACCGATATAAACATTGTCCTTTCCGAACTTTTTTACTAAATGTTGGTAGGTTGCATAATGACCCTTATGAAAAGGTTGAAAGCGACCAGAGTAAACCACAACTTTGTTGTCTACACTGTCCGCTTCCCCTAATATACTCTCTACTAAGAATTGAGATAGTTCGTTCATTATAATAGTACTATTGTGTTTGTACTATATAAATATACGATTTTATTCTTTTGGTAATTCTTCTGCAGGAATCTCTTGTTGAGATTGTTGATTTTTAATCTGCTCTAAAATAGCAGGATTATAAGTAATAGTACCTTTCTGTAAGTCTAATTGACCTCTTGGGTATTCCTTCTCAAGGACTGCAACCATTTTTCTCATTTCTTCGTTTTCTGATTTGAAGTCACTCTCAAGTTTTTCTCTATCACTATGTAACAATTCCAATTCTTCATTTAATTCCTTCTCACGAATATACAATTGACCAAAAGAACTAACCATTTGATTTAGTGTATTGTTCTTTTCTACAATAGGATTAACAACACCCTCATCTAAGGTTACCGTTACCAATTCAATTTGTTTTGTTTCTTGTGCCATATGACTATAAATTAATTAATTGTTTTTGAATATTCATATATAAATATATAAACTATAAATTTTCGTAATCTATTGTTGTTACACCTCTCTTTTGTACAACTTGTGTTGAACAACGATTACCAAACTGTATTGATTTTGAAACATCTTCGGAATCTAAGAACTCTTTCACAAATCCTGCTACAAAAGTATCACCTGCTCCTGAGATGTCCATTATCTCTACTTTTTCAGTTGGATATGATGTACCCTTGTACATACACCCATCTTTATCTAATGTAATTATTAACTTTTCTAAAATCCAATCGTTTTCTTCAATAAATTTTTTATTATTTTCAAATTCAGTTCGATTGAGTTTTATGAATCGTAAATCCTTACACCAATCACCCAACTTTTTCTTTGTATCACAAATTACATTTGGGTGTTTGAATCCAATATATGCTATATCTTCTTCGGTCAGAAATCCTTTGTTGTAATCTGAAACTACAACCATTTGATATTCCCAAAAATCTAACTTAGGTAATCTATCACCTATGTTATCAATATTTTTTTCTTCATCAATTCTTAGAAGTAAAGTGTTTGATGGTTCGTGAATGTGTCTTGTCTTTGTGATTGGAGATTGTTGATGTTCAAAATCTACATCAACTCCTAATGCTGTTAAATTACCCATTACATTCATTCCCATTCCACCATTGTAAACTTCTCTCGTTGGAATAAATACAGGAGCAGGACCTTCGGGTGAAAGTCTTGGTGTATCTCCATAAATGAAGATATCATCACATTGTTCTCCTATTAATAATATTCTACTCATTACTTAATATCTTTGTAGTACTAAAATTTTCTATTCTATTAAAGTACACAATTGACTTAGCATATTGACCACCAACGATTGGTTTATCTTTATAATCAGAACCAATTACAAATACATCAGGTTCAAATGTTTTTATCAATTCTTCTAACATTTCAGGTGAATCAAAAATTACAACTCGTTTAACACCCTTTACTCTTTCTAAGTTATACTTTCTTTCTTCTTGAGTATGAAAGGGTCTATCATCACCTTTAAGTTCTTTAACTCGTTTATCGGAATCTATACCCACAATAAGTAATTCACCAAATGATGCTGCGTGTTCTAATAACTTAAAATGAGCATGATGTAAAACATCAAAACAACCATTTACCCAAACTTTTTTCATAAGAACTTTTCTAATTCTTTAATTACTATTTCTGAAGTTATTGATTTGGTACACTCAAATTGTCTTTCAGTTCCCTTGTGGTCAGGACACCAATTCCAATCACCTGCGTCTAATCGATATCTATTAAAACAACCCGAACATTTTCCTTGAGGAGCACCGATTCTAACACAATCTTGCATCTCTGCCCATTTTTCAGAGAAACCACTAATTAAAACAGTCTTCGTTCCCAATGCCCAAGATAACCAAGAAAGTCCACTACCAATACCAATAAATGCTTTAGACTTTTCCATTTGATTCATTACCGATTGTAAAGTTCCTTGTGGGTGTTTCTCTATACCATTTGGATGAGAATTACCCATGTATCCACTTTCTTCTCTTGAAAGTAATTTTACTCGATAACCTCTACCATTCAACCAATCAACCACATCTTGCCAACCTGTTGGATTATTCCAATATTTTGGTTGAGCAGTTCCATGAAGTGCGATTGTAATTAACTTATCATCTTTAACCACATCACCACTTGAGATTTTAGGTTTTAATTCTATATAATCTAATCCCAAAATATCACTACCCATTTTTTGTAGTGGTTGTTCTAAAAAGTTATTTGGATTTAATAAGGGGTTTGGATTATTATGTTCGGTATAATAAATTCCTAACTTGTACATAGCATATAAATTATGTACGGTTGAACCAGGATTTACAAATTCAAGTTCAGGATAGTATTCCTCAAACATATGATTATGAAAAGTAGATACTGTTAACTTACAATTATGTTTTTGTCTGAAAGTTTCTATATATGGAAACCATGCTAAAGTATCACCAAGTGCTTTTGAATCAAAGGCAATGAATACTCTTTTATTTTCTAAATTTAAGTTATGAGTATAAACTAATTCATCTTCTTTATAAACATCAATTCTCCAATCTATAAAATATTCAAAATTTGATTTTGCCCAATGACCAGGTTTTAGTTTGTTTTCATATAAAACTTGTTCAGTTTTTTGGTTTACAAATTTTACCAAGTATTCGTTATCACTACTACCAACAACTTCTGCGTATGGACCATTAACAAAATGAATGTTAAATGTATCACCATCTACACTTGGAATTTCTTTGATATTATTTTTGTTTATTTTTATGTTATCGTAAATCATTTATGACCATTTTTTATCATATAAATCTAAAAGAGAAAACCCATCTGCTTGAAGTGAGTAAACTTTATTTGTAGTGTATCTTGGTCTTGGGTGTGTATAGAAAACATGATTTAACCAAAGGTCACCAACATCCCATTCACAATCTTTGATTCTGTCCATCCACCAACCTTTTTCTCTATTTGGTATTAGGTAACAATGAGCAAGGTTTTGATTATGACCAGTCTTAGTAAATAACTCATCTATGGTTTCTTTATATTGAGAACCATTGTTTGCAAAAGATATAAATGGAACATTATCTCTCTCCGAAATAAAACATGCTTTATGTACAATAGATACAAACTCTTCAAGTCCTACACTCAAATAACCATCTGCTTCAAACACCAAAGTATAATCAAAGTTATCAGTATCAATTGTTTCTAACGCAGTTCTATGGGCAAGATAACAACCATAATGTCTACCAGTAATCCAACCCAATCCCGCACCCGGATAAAGTTCACCGGGTTTATTATCTTTACTTAGATGTTCGGGTCTTCTACAATGTTCTTTTGGTGGAAACCCATCATAAACCTCGTTGATAATAGGTTCGTAAACCATTCCATATCGTTCCAATTGTTTTAAGGAATTTTGTGATATAGTTTCCCTTAAATCATCAGGTCTTGTTAATAAGTGTTTAACTTGAATCCTTGGTTTTCTTCTCAAGTATGTATGACCATCAATAGCAATTTGATTATAAAAAAACTGTTCAACTGATTTGTTTACTTCACTAAATACATTAAAGTCATCTCCCGCAATAATACCACCTGGTTTTACTTTGTGATACCACAAATCTAAATTTTGTTTTGTAGATTGATAATCAGAATCTATCATCATAAAATCAATAGAATCGTTTTCAAATAATTTTACAGAATTTTCTGATGTATCTTTTATAACATTGAATGAATCTTTATTATTAGAAATTAATGTATTATCTATAAAATCACAATAAACATCACCATCAAAATCTTTTATAATATTTTGTTTTGAAATTTCTTTAGATTCTGAAAAGGTATCAATAGTAGTAAAGTTAATATTCTTTTTAGATTCTTTAATTAACTCTGCCATTTTATTTGATGATTTACCCATCCAAGAACCAAGTTCTACAAATGTAGAATTATCATCAAATTCCTTAACCATTCTTTTATAAGTTTTCTCATAAGAAAACCAACCAGGTATTTCATTGAATTCTGGTTTAAGTAATTCAATTATTATCTTTTTTGTTTTTAATAAATCATCATCTATGTAAGTAACCAATGAGTTATCATCGTATGTATCTAAGTAAGTTTCTAACTTTCTAAATATAGATGGTAACCCATAACTCAATGCTTCTTTTACTGATAAAGGGTTTAGTTCTAAGTTTGAACTAAAATAAAATAAGTCTGCTGCTTCGTAGAAAGTATTAACATCATTTCGTTCTCCCCAAACAATACAATTATTTGGTTTGTTATCCATTAGAGGTTTCCAATAATTTTCAAAGTTTCCTGCTTGATTACCAATGAAGTGAAATTTTATTTTATATTTTTCTAATTGTCTTGCAATTCTAAAAATTTCTCCTTGGTTTTTTCCTGGTGTGAATAGACCAACCATAATTACATGCTTCCAATCTTTTTCAAATCCCAAAGATTCTCTTGCTTCATTTTGGTTTGTAGTCTTTTTTATGATTGGATATTCCCACACATCAGTATCAATACCCAAATGTTCAAACTTTCTTCTACTCCATTCTGATACTAAAATATATTTGTCAGCATGAAATCTTATTTCGTTTGGGTCAGTTTTTGAACCATGAGTAGTTACTACAAGTTTATAGTTCCTATCTTCTTTTCCAAATATTCTTTCTAAAGATGGGTGTGGTAAAAAATGTTCAGGTATTTCTTGGAAATGAATAATATCTGGTTTTTCAGTTTCTATAATAGATTCTATTTCAGATTTATCATCACCTAAAGTATGTAGTTTGACTAAATCATTTATTTGATTTTTTTGTACTACAAAAGCATGACCTGAATGGTTATTGACTTCGATTACTTGTATATCAAAGTCTTTTATAAATTCTTGTATTTGTGTAAGAAGATATTGTGGCATTCCTCCCGTAGAAAGGTGAGGTGCTACATATAATAACCTTTTTTTATCCATAACAAATTTATTTATAGTGTGAATACACCACAATACAAATATACGAAAAAATTATTTGAATACCAAATATTTTAGAAAATAATTATTCCCTTTTCTAAATCAATCTGCCCGTTAGGATATTTCTTATCAATTTCACCAAGTTCGATGTTCATCTCATTAATTGACTTATCTAATCTTAGTCCAAATTCTTCTTCTTTTGAATCCAACTCATCAAGACTTTTTTCAAATTGTCTTCTTTGAACTGCAACTTGACCTAAAGCAATTACAAGATTATTTTGTTCATCTTGAATTCCTTTTAATTTGTCAATTAATTCCTTGTCTAATTGTTCTGTTTTTTGTTCCATATTAAAATCCACTTTATATATTCATATATAAGTATATACTTTTTTTATTTAACGAAAATTATTCTGGTTGTGTTGGTAAGGTATAGGGTGGTGTTTGTGAAGTTATATCTCTCAAATCTTGTCGATATTGAATCCACTCATCCAATTTAGAACCCGTGATAGGAGAATGTGGTAGTACCACCCAATCTGATTTAATTAAAAGGTCATCTCGTTCTCTCCTAATATTATTTAATTCAAACTGAGATTCTTCTTCCGTTGTGTATGGTACATTTGTGTGTACACCATCAATTACTCTACATCGTGTACTTAATGCTTCTTGCCATTCATCATAAGTTAATTCTATATATGGTGTATCAAATGAACCACTATCAGGCCATATATCACTTGTATAAAATGATTTATAATTACCACTCCCACTATCGTAATGTCCAAAATATTGTATTTCCATAATTTATTTTTTTAATGTCCCCATGCCATCCAAAATCCATACTGTCCATCTAAAATCAAATCACATCCACTTCTATCAATATTATAAACATGATTAAATCCTCTACTACCATCAGAATTTCTAATCGTTGAACAAACCACCGATGAAACCGAATTTGGAAATTGAACAGGGAATGTAACTGTTTTTGGGGCAGTACTATCGTT
>Ga0255778_10000267_pt1 | contig 47800 bp, 46 predicted proteins | sample 071ome_31_FD_179976 | JGI IMG/M metagenome (GOLD analysis project Ga0255778, IMG submission 179976) | Coastal salt marsh microbial communities from the Groves Creek Marsh, Skidaway Island, Georgia - 071405CT metaG (version 2) | ecosystem: Environmental > Aquatic > Marine > Intertidal zone >...
CAGTTGATACTAGAAACCAATCGAATAGCGACAAGTGCCCATACACTTTTGCTGCTGAAGAAAACGATGAGGACAGAGATGGATGCAACGATGATGTTATCGTGGAAGTCGAGGTGGAGGTCGAGGTGCCAGTAGAAGTCGAAGTTCCAGTGAAGGAGAATTCAACGTCAATAATAGACATCGACCTCGATAAGGAAGAAGTTCAAACTGCCGCAGCCGTAGGAGGAACTGGTCTTGTTGGTGGCGGCCTCATCGCATTTGGAGCAAGAAAATTGTCACAAGGAGGCAAATATCTCGGCATTGATGATGGTATTGAACTCATTAAGTTCCTACCTAAGACGAAAAAGAAAGATGAAAATGCAGATCACTACTTCAAGCGAGGACTGATACGACAGCGTGAAATGACAAAATCTGCTGATGCTCGATTCGATGAGTATGTTGAATTTGATGTTGATGAGATTGAAGAAGTTGAAAACTTCCTTGAAGAAGATATGTCTGAGCAGAACGAAAAGGAGGCATCGGAATGAGCAGTGAATATATTTTAGATGATGTCATAGAATCTTTTTCAGAAGAAGATTCGTTGATGAGTGATATTCGAAACAACCCAGTAAAATGGCTCCTGTCTCTTGCCATTATTTGTCCTGGAATGGCCTATACATTGACTGAACAAACATCCTATGCGTCAGCGATGGAGAACTGGGGCCTTCCTCCTGAACTCGAATGGATTCTTGCAGTCTTCGTTACGGGACAACTGTTCATTGCCCCGCTTTCATGTTATTTCCTCGCTCGAACTGGGAATGTCGCATCCGGTTTGTTTATCGCCATGGGAGGTTCTGCTATTCTGCTCGCAAACCCCGATGAGATTGCACAATTTTCAGAAATTTTTGGCTGGCCATTTTTCCTCTTTTGTACAGCATTATCCGTTCCAATGTTGTTGGTATTGAAGAACAAAAAGAAATTACTCGACCCCGGCAAAGAGCGGATAACATGGTGCACGCTGCTTTCGACAGCAATCATGGTTTACACTATTGCAGCTATTGTCCCATCTGCAGGTGTTGCTTTGATCAATATTTCCTGTGAAGATGATGCTGGCGCATTGCTGAGTCAAGTGGACATGTTTGCAGGGACAACTGATGCCTGTCAAGCACTTCAATACAGATATGCACCGTTGCTCGGCATGGTTGCTGCAATCGGGTGGGCGTGGCCTCGAGGAAAGAAAATCATTGATGATTTAACCGATGATTTTCTCGATGGACTCAAAGATTAACCAGAGCAACTCAATAGATTTGTCACGAGGAGAAGAAAATACTTTCACCTTTGAGCCACAACAGTACAACACGATAAGAGCGAATGCTCACAGATGAGGAACCAAAATGATTGACCAAGCCATCCTCGCCATCGGCGTTTTCCTCATCGCATTCACATTTGCTCCGGTTGGTATGGGTGGAGGACTTCTCTTCGTCCCATTGCTCCACTATATTGGAGGGTGGGAAATCGATGGAGCGCTTATTGCTGTTTCTTTGACATTGACCTGTGTCGTGAGTTACGGGAGCGGACTAGCGCATCGAAAAGAGGGGCATGTTAGCGATGATGCTGTAAAATCGGGCTTGTTCGGTGCTGTACCTGGTGCATTGCTCGGTGTTGGCATAGTGCTTTTACTTGGAAGTAATTTTGACCTCATTTTCAAAATCTTAAGTGCCTTGATGCTCATTTGGTCATTCCGAAAGACGATGAAGAAATTGAGTTCATCAAAGAAAAAAGAAAATTCAAATGAAGATGCCGATGGTGAATCTCCAGGAATCATCCACATACCACTCCGAATCGGCTCTGGAATTGGTGGGATGCTTTCATCGATTCTCGCCATTGGAGCCGGTGTGATTTATGTTCCAGTATTGCAACAATATGCACAACTACCAACCCGGAAATCAATTGGATCGAGTTTACACCTCATGATGGTCGTGGTTCCTGTTGCTATCATCACGCATTTGTTCTTTATCGATTCAAGCGATTGGAAGACGCTGGAAGATAACATGATATTCCTAGCAATGCTTCCAGTTCTCACGTATGTTGGTGCAAAATTAGGTGCACTGTTTGGAATGAAATACATCTCATCAGAGAACATCCTTCGAGTCTTTTTGCTTCTTGTTGGTATCGTCCTTGTAAAATATATTCTCGATATTCAATCAAAACTATTCTAGAACAGGGTGTTGATGAAATATTAAGATATTAAGATAACTTAATATGTCGAGTTTTCCTGCTTTGGCTGTGAAGGAACAACTTGCACCACTAGAACCGACCTTAGATGCTGCATTTGTCAAAGATGTTTCAAAGGTCATCAAGACACTAGGCCATCCAGATCGTCTTCGAATCGTCGAACTTTTGAAATTTGAGGAAATGAAGGTCAAAGATATTCAAGAACATCTCAACCTCTCACAAGCTGTAACTTCGCAACATTTGAGACAAATGTACCACTTGGGCATTCTACGTTCAACAAGAGATGGACAAAATGTCATCTATAGCATTGGAAGCCCTCTGGTCACGAAAATGCTTCATTGTCTCGAAGAAACTCAAAACATGCTTCTGGAGGAAAACAGATGACGCTTCAATTGACCTCGAAAATTGAAACAAGTGCTACTTCCAATATCAAAATGGACGTGATGACATGGTAAATTATGGATTTGCAATTGACAACCGAAAGTGCATTGGTTGCCATGCATGTACTGTTGCATGTAAGTCAGAACACGATGTACCCGTTGGTGTTAATCGAACTCACGTGAAATATATTGAAACAGGTCAGTATCCAAACTCGAACAGAGAATTTAGCGTCCATCGTTGTAACCACTGTGAAGACTCACCATGCACAACTATTTGCCCCACAACAGCCCTGTTCACACGTTCTGATGGCATCGTCGATTTCGATGATGACAGGTGCATAGGGTGCAAATCATGCATGCAGGCGTGCCCATACGATGCACTCTACATCAATCCAAATACCGGAACTGCAGCAAAATGCAACTATTGCGCACATCGAATTGAAAATTCATACGAACCCGCTTGTGTCATTGTTTGCCCTGTTGAAGCAATCGTTAGTGGTGATTTGGATGACCCACATTCAAATCTATCACAACTCATTTCCGAGAATGATACAAAAGTCAGGAAACCAGAAGCAGGTACAATACCAAATGTATTCTACCTCGACACTTCAGATGAAATGCTCAACCCTCTTGCAACCGAAAAAACGCCAGCAGACATGTGGAGTTCCCAATCGGCGGGTGTTGGCCATTTTGCCAAGTACGCTCATGAAAGACTTGGTGCTGCAGATGAGCATTCAATGATTGTACAACTTGCCCTTGATATGAAGGCGAAAAAGGCGAATCCAAGAGATCAAGCGATTATCCGGGACGTCGCTGCAAAACTTGCCGACACATCTTCAGAAGCCAAAAGAGCCTATGATGCACCTTCGAAGGGCATTCTGTGGGGTTGGGAAGTAAGTGCTTACATTTGGACAAAGGGTATTGCAGCAGGCACATACATGATTGCCATGATGTTATGGTTGACTGGGCAATTGGATATGACAGACCTTTGGCTCCCAATAACTGGTATCGGCCTTGGTTTTCTTACAATCACCGGTGTATTACTCATCATGGACCTCGACCGCCCAGACCGCTTCCTGTATGTCATGCTTCGACCGAATTGGAATTCGTGGCTCGTCAAAGGTGCATATATCCTGGCCGCGTATGGAGGCATCCTCTTCCTCACCGGAGTCTTAGCTTTCTTTGAACCGACCGATTACGAACGCTACCTTGAGTATCTTGCTTATGCTGGCATTCCAATATCTGCTCTTACAGGTGTTTACACTGCTTGGCTGTTACAACAAGCCAAAGGTCGTTCATGGTCACAAGACAGCCTCTTACCTCTCAAATTTCTCATTGAAACGGCCGTCATCGGAGCGGCCACACTCGCTGTTGTGTATGGTCTCCTGCTTGGCAACGGCGACATGGACAGTATTTTGCAAATTGTATTGGGCGGTATTGCACTCATCATTATTCTCATCCACGGACACCATGTCATCGAAAAACCACAGTTGGAGCCACTTTTGTGAGGGATATATATGGCAAGAACATTTATCGAAAATATTGCTCAAAAATTAAGGATTATTCCGAATATTGACAAGAAGCATCACAAGGGTGCAGAAGGCCCATTGCGAAAGTATCCGACTATGGATGAATGGGATCATCATACCGAACTCGACGCACAAGCATGGCCAAAGCAAGTCGAAAGAAATTATTCCCTCGTTCCAACAACATGCTTCAATTGCGAATCTGCTTGTGGACTTCTTGCGTATGTTGACAAAGAAAATGGCGAAGTTGCTCGGTTTGAAGGTAACCCAGAACACCCCGGAAGTCGTGGACGAAATTGCGCAAAAGGACCTGCGACCATTAACCAAATCAAAGACACAGAACGAATCCTCTACCCACTCAAGCGAGTTGGTAAGCGTGGTGAAGGAGGATGGGAACGCGTCTCCTGGGATGATGTTCTCGACGATATCGCAGGAAAAATAAGAGCGTCCTTACAAACAGGTGCTCGCGACAGAGTTGTCTATCACGTCGGCCGGCCCGGACATGAAGGTTATACGAATCGTGTCCTAAAAGCATGGGGTGTTGACGGCCATAACTCACACACCAATATTTGCAGTGCTGGTGCTCGAACAGGTTATGCACTCTGGCATCATCACGACCGCCCAAGTCCTGACCATACCAATGCAAAGGTCATCCTTCTGTGTTCATCTCATCTTGAAACCGGCCATTATTTCAACCCACACGCTCAACGAATCCTCGAAGGTATGATGGCTGGAGCCAAACTCCTTGTTGTTGACCCTCGTCTCTCAAACACAGCTTCGATGGCGGACCATTGGTTACCCACATGGCCAGGAAGTGAACCAGCATTATTCCTCACATGGGCAAAAATGATTCTCGATGAAGGCCTGTACAACAGAGAATTCATGGAAACTCAAGTGAATTGGGAACAATATCTCAAAGCAGTCCATCCAAACGCTGAGCAAACATTTGACGCATTTATCGAAATTTTGAAGCAAGAATATGCTGAATACACACCAGAATTTGCTGCAAAGGAATGTAGAATTCCTGTCGAACAAGTTATTGAAACCGGAAAAATCGTTGCCAATGCCGGTACACAACTCTCTGCTCACGTGTGGCGTGCTGCTGCCATTGGAAACTTAGGAGGCTGGCAGGTGAGCCGAACCTTGCACTTCCTCAATGTGCTGACAGGCTCTGTTGGTACGAAAGGAGGAACAGCACCTAACTCATGGTCAAAGTTCAAGCCGGACCTTCCTCATGAACCACCCGCACCGGAGGGATGGAATGAACTTCATTTCCCTCCAGAATACACGCTTGCACATTTTGAAATGAGCCACATTTTGCCTCACATGGTCAAAGAAGGTCGAGGTACTATGGATGTCTATTTCACCCGTGTCTTTAATCCTGTTTGGACATATCCTGATGGATTCTCATGGATCGAAATGCTACAGAATGAAGAAGCGGTTGGATGCCACATCGCTATGACGCCAACATGGAATGAAACAGCATTTTTTGCAGATTATGTCCTTCCAATGGGCCATGCAAGCGAACGCCACGACATCAATTCATATGCAACATCATCTGGAAAGTGGGTTGCTTTCCGCCAACCAGTTCTTCGAGAGTATAAACGTCGACAAGGACACGAAGTAGAACATACTTACGAAGTCAACCCAGGTGAAGTTTGGGAAGAGGATGAGTTTTGGAATGAATTGAGTCATCGAATTGACCCTGATGGAAGTATGGGCATCAAGAAATACTTCATGTCACCGTATAAAGAAGACGAAAAAATGACAATTGATGATTATTATCAATATATCTTTGAAAGAGTTCCTGGACTTTCAGAAACCGCTGCTAAAGAAGACCTTACAGAATTACAATACATGCGTCGACATGGTGCATATCAAATCGAAGAAAGTACGTATAAGAAGTATGAAAAAGAAGGGTGGCCAACCCCATCTGGAAAACAAGAGTTCTACTCGGAGACGATGATTGAATTTGGTTATCCAGAACACGCTATTCCACATTATAGGGTGAAATCACATGTTCATCCTGACAACTTGCAAGGTGAAAACGAATTCTGCCTTTTGCCGAATTTTCGACTTCCAATGCACATTCACTCAAGGTCTGCAAATGCAAAATGGCTTGTTGAAATCGCCAACAGAAACCCGATTTGGATCCACCCCAGCGATGCGAAACGCCTTGGGGTCACTGAAGGAGGACTTCTCAAAATTGAGACAGAAATAGGTTGGTTTGTGGATAAAGTTTGGGTCACTGAAGCGATCAAACCAGGCATTGTAGGTTGCTCACACCACATTGGCCGATGGCGAAGAAAGCAAGATGCTGGCAACAGAATGATGACCAACACTGTCTCCATCGAGGACCGAGGCGATGGAAAGTGGAGAATGCGAACAGTTGAGGGCATCGTACCGTTTGAATCAAACGACCCAGATACGAATCGACTCTTCTGGCGAGATGGTGGAGTGCACCAAAACATCACACATGCAGTACAACCTGACCCAATCAGCGGTGCACACTGTTGGCTACAGAAGGTGAAAATCACTCTTCCGAAAGAAGGTGAAGAATACGGCGATGTTGAAGTTGATACCAATAAATCGTTTGAATACTACAAGAAATGGAATTCATGGGCCAAGGAGAAGGAGCAACATCCACGAGGTGAGCGGAGACCGTTGTGGATGAAACGACCCCTCTCACCAAATAAGAAATACTGGTTCATCGATGAAGAAGAGTAAATTGTTATTGGCTGAATGTGCTTATTGGCCAAGCACACCTTCACTTTATGCTCAAGCTCATGTGTTTAGATGCTTGAGTTCCCAAATGTTTTGCGGATGATGTGAGCCATGAACGTTCCATGTCTGTAATGACTCTATCTTCATACGCCTGGGTCATCTTTGTGATGAAATGATGTCAGACTTTCTGCCAGTCAGAACCAGTCCACCACATTGTCGAATCATCACTCATTTTTCGCCAAGTGTAGCCGCTTTCATCTGTCCATTGCTGAAGAACTGTGGGCTCAGCCACTGGTTCAGGTGAAGCCGCAACAGGCGTCGACATCACCTCTGCAACAGGTGAGGCTTGTTGTAGAACTGGCTCAATAGGCGCATACTCGCTAAAAATTTCATCTGCGAGTTGTGGTTTTCCTTCAATCAAGTCAATTTCCGAGCCCCCTCGACGGCGGACAACAAAGAGTGCAGCAACGACAGCAAGAACGACAACGATGCCGATAATCATGTACATGCGTTGTTGTGCTGCTTCTTCTGCTTCAGCGGCGGCTTTGTCCTCAGCTATCTTCTGAGCAATATCGCCCACCCCATCGCCATCTGAGTCCATTGTTTCAGTTGGGTCATTCGGGAATGCATCAGCATTATCACCAACACCGTCATTATCGGAATCTACGGTTTCTGAGGCATCATTCGGGAATGCGTCGGCATTATCACCAACACCATCGTCATCAGTATCCATAGTTTCGCTAGCATCGAATGGGAAGTCGTCGGCATTATCGCCAACCCCGTCGTCATCGGAGTCCACGGTCTCTGTCGGGTCATTCGGGAATACATCGGCATTGTCGCCAACACCATCATCATCGGAATCGGTTGTTTCATTCGCATCCTTTGGGAAATCATCGTTTTCATCAAGAACCAAATCGTTATCGTCATCAAGGTCTGCGTTGTCACCAATACCATCACCATCTGAGTCGACAGATTCTGAAGGGTCTAAAGGAAAGGCATCTTCGTCATCGAGAACTAAGTCGCCGTCGTCATCTGTATCGGCGTTATCGCCAACACCGTCACCATCGGAATCCATTGTTTCATCCTCATCCATTGGGAAAGCATCGGCGTTGTCGCCAACACCGTCATCATCCGAATCGGTTGTTTCTGTTGAGTCGTTGGGGAACGCATCCGCGTTGTCGCCAACACCATCATCATCGGAATCGGTTGTTTCACTTGGGTCGTTGGGGAAAGCATCGGCATTATCACCAACGGAGTCACTATCTGAGTCAGTTTGTTCAGATGGATCGTTCGGGAACGCATCAGCATTGTCTCCAGTTCCATCGTCATCTGTATCTGCTTGCTCGGAAGCATCATTAGGAAATGCGTCAGCATTGTCTCCAACGCCATCGCTATCTGAATCCAATGTTTCAGTTTGGTCATTTGGGAAGGCGTCGGCATTATCGCCTACACCGTCACTATCTGAGTCTGCGGTCTCTGCAGGGTCATTCGGGAAAGCATCGGCATTATCACCAACACCGTCGTTGTCGGCATCGTATTGCTCATTGGGGTCATTTGGGAAGGCGTCTTCGCCATCGAGAACGCCATCCGAATCAGAATCGATATCGACGATTGTTGCAGTTGTTGAGGATTGTTCCTCCACGCCTAGATTCCCAACCGAATCCCGAGGAGTGACTGAAGCACTCCATACTTCACCAATTGCAGTGTCCGATGACATGATTGTAGTCTTACCATTCATCGACGGAACATGATTACCATCAACAAACCATTTGATTTCAGAATTCGATTCCGGGTCGTTATCTGGGTCTTGATAGGTATATGTGAGTTGCAAATCTTGGTTGTATCCAACATTTCCGTTTGGCTGAATTTGGACATTCGAAACTGAAGGTGGTTGATTTGCTGGCACATCTTCTTGAATATTGGTTGTGAGTGTATTCCAAGCATCACCCGAAGTCATGCCGTTATTGTTGACTGTATTCACAGCGAGTCGGATTGTGACTTGTCCTGTGCCAGCAGATGGAGCCGTCCAGTCAACTGTCCAACTTCGTGCGTTTGAGCCTGAATGTGTGGCACTCCCTTGGGAAATTTGTGCAAAACCACCGGCATTGGATAGTGTTCCTCGCGTCACCTCAAGACTAAAACCACCATTGTTTCCGGAAACGCCACCGTTGACGCCAATGGTGATTGTATATGTCTGCCCAGGCGTATACATCGATGGGAAATTGTGAGTTGGTGTAACACTCGAAGTGCTGCTTGAACCGTGACATGAGCAACCAGTTGCACTGTTCGGTTTTCCGTTTGATGACGCATCGTTCAGCGGAGTAAAGAGCACCATGACCAAAAAAGTTGCCAAGAAGATTGACATTGCAAATTTTCTCATGCGTTGTTGGCAGAGTTTCTATTTTTAGATTGTTGTGGTGCGTAGTTCATACAATTCAAAAGAGGAGTATGATGGTTAACAAAACTTGAAGAATTCAATCCCGACTTAAGAATCATGGATGAACACGAAGGCTCATCCGTTGAAGAGACGACTTTGAACAACATACTCAATAAACTCGATACAACACCTCGTTTAATCTTGCTCGGGTTTCTTTTTACATCGATGCCAATCCTGTTTCGATTGATTTTCACTGGGTCAATTCTTTCCGCAATTTGGCCACATGCCGTCAACACACTCGAGTGGACCATGTGGGCTAGAGGGCATGTGAAGTTTATGCCATTGTTCTTTTTCATCCTTGCTTGTGCAGTGTATGTCCTACGTCAACCGAAAGTTGTCAATGTGCGATGGGTTCAGCGTGCTCTCGACATCTTTGCAGGGTCCTTGTTATGCATGCTGACATTGTACTTTCTGTTGGATGTTTTTTATCTCCGAGGTGCGTTTCTCCTCCTTCCTACAACCTATGCCGCACTTTTTCTCACAGTTCTCACAGGTCGTTTTGGTTCACCACGACTTCGAACTTTAGGTCAATCAAAAATTGCTCCTTCGAGACTATTACACATTATTGCTGTATTTTCGTGTTCATGGCTTCTGCTCCCTGGTTTGCCTGCATCGTTTGGATTCGCACCCTCGCCTCCCGAGGCGCCCGAGATTGGTTACGGTGCTCAACCAGGTCCATTTTCGGTTGACGTCATTCAATTCCCATACGAATTACCTGCCGAGGTGGAAGAAATACGTGGCGAAACAGAGTCAGCCATTGATTTCTCAATCTACCTGTACCTTCCAAATTTGAAAGATGTATATCTTTCAGAGATACCTCTTGCGATTCTGTTGCATGGTTTTCTCTACCCTGACCAAGATGCATACACTGATTGGATTCATCATTTAGCAGCAAAAGGTATCGCCGTGGCTTTCATTCAATACCCTTCGGACATCTGGCCAAAAGGTGTTGACGAATTTTCTCCAACTGAAAAAGCAGGAATGTCTGATTTTATGCAACACACATACCGAAACCTATCGATTCGTGCTGCACTCGACACCCTGGACAGAGAGATTCTTGGCGAAGGCCTGCCGGAAACCGTTCAATCGATACTTGGCAAGGTTTCAATATCAACCGATGAAGTATGGATTGGGGGGCACAGCCTTGGGGCTTCATACTCATTTTTTGTTGTTAATTATGCTATGGAAAAAGGATGGGGGCAGAGTGCACTCATGATCGACCTTGAATCACCTGCTCCAAGACCGAGTCAACCAAACCTACAACCGACATGGTCATCGCTACCTAATAACACCATCATTCATTCAGTCGTTACACAGGATGACATGAGCGTTGGCTCGTGTGCTGGTGCTTTCATGCACGACTACTTCGCTGAAGATGTAGGAAATAACAGCGTGTTCATTGAGGTACCCTCTGATAAATACGGTTTTCCTCGAATGGTCGCTTCACATTATTTACAAACGAACCCCGCACATGACGCTCTTGCTGATTGGGCGTTCTATCGTAGGATTGACGCACAAGCTGATTGGTTGACTGCTGAAACGAGAAATGATACAATCACAATTGACTGGGCACGAAATTACTTGCTCGATGAAGCAATGCTCGCTCCAATGGGCCAGTGGTCAGATGGAACACCAGTCTTGGCATTAAATCTCTTTTTTGGGGAAGATGTTCGCGTTAAAGAGTATCAAGATTGCTGACGGTCGGAAGATGTGAAAATGATGAAGAAGTTATAAATTCGGTGCCATTAGCCCACTACATTCATTAAGCGACTTGCATGGTGGAGTCGCTTAACAGGGAGGATTCTTCGTGAGTCAACATCCACTAAAAGAGCTACGAGAACACATCACGTCAAAGGGTTTGATGAAGAAACCGACCTTAAAATCGTGGACCAAAGTTATTGCATTACTTGGAATCGTTACATCACTTTATTTTGTTCATAGTCAAATCCCGCTGTATTGGGGGCTCCTGCTCATCCCTATTACAGCATTATTCACCACAACGCTATCGATGGCTGGGCATGAAGGTGTCCATGCATCTGCGTGCAACTCAAGAGCAGGGAACATCTCTCTTGCCGCCTTGGTTTTCCCTCTATTTTGTGGACTTTCAATGGAATACTGGCGAGATAAACACAACATCAAGCATCACGCACACCCAAATGTTGTCAATCAAGACCCCGATATCCATTCTTGGCCACTTACATTTTCCCAAGAAGAATACGAACAAAGTGGAAAGATACGTCGCTTTTTTCAGAGGAATTTACAGGCCTACTTATTTTGGCCAATCTCCCTTCTTGTTGGGCATCTCATGCGATGGGATGGACTGAAATTTTTAATTACACATCCATTTAGGAACAAGAAAAAGCGATTTACAAAGTTGTGGGCATTGGACTCTTCGCTCATGCTCGTTCACTTTTTCCTATGGCTCGGACTTCCGATTCTCTTAGGCGTTCCTTGGCAAATCACTGTTGGATTCTATGTTTTGCTCTGGGCCCTGGTAGGCACATATCTGACCGCCATCTTCATTGTAGGCCATGCAGGACGTCCAATCGTTACAGAGTATGATGAAAACTGGAGACTTCAAATTGAAACAGGAAGGAGAATCAAAACCAACAAACTCACTTCATTCTTTTTCGTTGGCCTCGACTATCAAATTGAGCATCATCTCCTCCCATCTGTTTCTCATTTCAATCTTCCAAAGGTCGCACCAATCGTGAAAAAATATGCTGAAGACCGTGGTTGGGAATATGAAGAAATGGGCTTCTTCCGAGCCCTTATTCATTCTACTGTTTGCCTTCATCGAGCATGGAAAACACCATCGATACAAATTGATTCTTCAGCAGCGATTGAAGAAACGCTTCAACCCCAAGCAGCTTGATTGAATGAACTCATATGAAAACGAAGGCTCATAGCCTAGAGGTTCAGGCTAAGGACATGCGTCGTTATGGGTCTAGAGTTCTGGCCCTCCTGATTGCGTGCACAATGGCCTTACCTATATTTGCAGGGTTAGTCGCTGCTGAAGAAAAGTGGAACGAGGATGGTTGGCTGAGGACATCAATTGCAGAAGATCGACTTCTGCTCGGTGATGAATTCGGATGCTACGGCATGCCTCATCTTTCGACATTTAATGACCCTGGTGCTGTCGCAAATGAGTGCACTGAGTATATTCAATCAAGAATTCCAGCAAGCATTTGGGGTGAGCAACCGCTCTCTATGTACACACCAAAAGGTCTTACAATGACCCAACATCAAATCATAAAAGATCAAGGATATGCTGTCCATGGCGATCTTACAGGCATTGATGCTCAAGCGTGGCATACAAACCAAACGCCCAGAGATATCTGGGATTGGTTTAACTTAGGACGACGCGGAGGCAGCCTCGAACAATCACTTTCTGATGTGAACCAACTTAACACTGCACTTACAGAGGGTGGTCTTGTCAATCTCTACTGGGTTGGAAGAGTCAACGATGCAACGATACGCCATGATCGTGATGTGGTTGACATCTTAAGAAAAACACCTGCATGGATGACGACTTGGGGCGAAGCATGGTCATACTGGTCAGCACACCGATGTTATTTGCTGGACCATGGGGTAAATCAAACTACGAACGGAACGTCAATTATCTACTTTGAATCACAAATTACGGAGGCTTGTAGTTCTGTCCAACCAGATGTTTGGAATGTTCCTGTGACGTGGACCCTTGATTTTAATGGTTCAAAGTTCCATTCTATAGAATCTTCGAGCGAGAATTTCAACAATATAGAACTTGAAAGAAGCACCAAAGAAGGATGGTTTGAAAATGAGACTCTGTTGTACTTAAGTGTAAAAAAGGGAACTCGTATATCCATACATTTTGACTCAAACAATGTTGAGTATGATATTATGGGTAGAACGGATTTTTGGAATAATCATTCGACTGCAGTCACTATTGCAGGTCATGCAACAAATGACGTATTTCAATGGTCGAAGAGATTTGGTGATGACCCGTTTCTTCGGTTCACATGGCTCGTTATTCCTCGAAGCCTTGAGGGTGGAGGTGACTGGATACCATATGCGGTCATCGGTGTTTCCGCTGGAAGTATTGCAATGATGCTCTATTTTATCAGAAGAGATATTTCTTCGTCTGGAGGCATCAATGACATTGAAAATAAAACATATCCACAACAATTCAAGCGAAGAGTTGATTTTGAAGAAGAAGAGGCTTAGGCCGTAGAGGGGGGTTTTCCACATGGCTGACGATGTTCATATCGACCCGTGGTCTAGTTCCCAATCAACGGATTATCAAAGAATTATTGACCAGTTTGGGCTTCAAAAATTTGAACATGGCTCTGTTGACCATCCCACTCACCTTCACAGGAGGGGCATTGTATTTGCTCATCGAGACTTCAACAATATCGCAGAGGCACAACGACATGCTCAACCGCATAGCGTACTCACGGGTTTGATGCCCAGTGGCCAAATGCATCTTGGACATTCTATGGTTGTTGAACAAGTTCGATGGTTCCAAGAACAAGGGGCTGACGTTTCGATTGCCGTAGCAGATTTGGAGAGTCAAGCAACGAGAGGGATTCCACTGACGAAAGGTTATGAGATAGCAGTGGAAGAATATGTCCGTAACTATGCCGCATTAGGCCTCGACCCAGAGCAAACTCAAGTCTATTTCCAATCAAAACGATCTGCAGTTCAGCGATTAGGCTTCCAACTTGGAAAAAGAACAAATTTAAGCGAATTTGAATCTATCTATGGATTTAGTGGCGAAACAAATCTAGCTCATGTCCAAGCACCAATGGTTCAAGTTGGCGACATCCTTCATCCACAACTCGAAGAATATGGGGGGCTACGGCCAATTGTCGTGCCAGTGGGTGTCGACCAAGACCCTCATCTTCGACTTACACGTGGTCTTGCATCAAAATCAAATTGGTTTAATGTTAAGTTGGCAAACCGTGGAGTCTTGATTGGATTATCACTTCAAGATGATAATGCAGAAGTGTTTGGTATGCAAGCAAATGGAAGAATTGACAAAGCTAAAGTTAAACACGTCTTTGATTTGATTCAAAATAAGTTAACTGAACGTGGATTCTCTGACATCGAATCAGTTCCGAAGCAAGGTACAATACAGATTTTTTCCGCAACGGCAAAGGACATTCATGGCATTCAAGCAATCTTACTTGGTATCGAGCGTTCCTTAGGTGGCATGGGGCTCATGGCACCATGTTCGACATATCACCACTTCGCAGTAGGATTAACTGGAGACAAAATGAGTAGCAGTTCTCCGAAATCAACGATATTTCTGAATGATTCGATTGAAGCCGTTCACAAGAAAATCATGAAAGCGTACTCAGGTGGTCGTGCGACGATTGAAGAACATCGTCGCCTTGGTGGCGAGCCAGAAAAAGATGTTGCGTACCAATATCTCATGTACTTTTTTGAAACCGATGATAGCCATCTCGATGAGATTTACAAAGCATATTCATCTGGCTCACTTCTTGCCGGAGAACTCAAGCAAATCTGCTCTGACAAAGCAACAGAATGGATGAAAAATCTTCAAGAAAAACGCGACCAAACGCAACACCTTGTCGAACGATTCATTCGTCATGATTGAGTTCTTGGTTAGAAAAAACCGCTGGATCAGGTCCAACGGGAAGCGATTGAAGTTCACCATCTGTCAATTCCCTATGTTCTACTTCAGGATGAAGAATTGTTGATAATCCGTGCGGGTCGAGAAATTCGAGTGTAAAAGGGACAGAGTTTTCTTCACCAGCCCGAAGGAGCCTTTCTTTCATCTCCACCAATTGTTGCATTGATTCATCCTGTTGTTCGTTGGCACTTGGGTCAAGTAAGTCTTTACTCACTAAATCGATGACATCAATAAATCGTTGCAAAACACCCTCGACATTTGACACATATCCTGTCGAATTTGAACCGGGATTGACGGCAAGATCCAACTCAGGAATTTGAATCGTACAAGATGAGGAGCGAACTACTCGTGCATTCAATTTCCCTTTTGCATCAATCAATAAAGATAAGCAACCAGGATTTTTCCCTTCAGGAGGTATAAAATCGGTCTGTCTCCAACCACATGCATTGCAAATCAATGTCAGTTGTGTATGCTCCCCAAAATAAGGGATGTCATCAATATGTGTCAGCATCTTGAATTGACCTTGAACCGCACACATTGGACATGGCAATTCAATGTCTTGCTCAAACAAAACTACACCTCCATCAAATCATCTGCGTCGACTGCGAAGGCTTCCATTTCAAGACCGTCAACACCCCTGACACCCGAGGGTAGTATGAGAAGGCGGTCTTGATTCAACTTGATGATTTGTCCCTTGACATCAAGTTCAATAAATTCATGCAATAAAGCGACACTCGTTGAAAATTCAGTTTGGCGTTTCATGATTTGCCTCATGTCAACAATCACTGCATGGCCATCTGCCGCCCAGTTCATGAGTTGCTCTGTTCCTGTGAAATCATGGAGCGTTGCATAGTGTAACACTAATTTCCCCGGGAGGATTGGAACTGGAGCGTATGGATATAATTCACCTAAATCGTGATATTCAATATGCGTCCTAGTTCGTTGCTCAGATGGTTTTGAAGTGATGCTTGGCATTTGAAATGATTTCACATCACTCGATACTTCTTCGGTCGCAGGTTCGTTCTCGCGCTCGAGTTCTCGTTCTGCAGCTTCCATTAAATCAAGATCCATCATTTCAGGAACGCTTGCTTCTTCATCGACGATCGGCGTTGTCGAAAAGGCGTCCAAAGAGAATTGTCCGTCTTCACCTGCCTTGGGCTTTTTCTTCCGCACATTTCACGAACATGACGAGAGTTCATCAAGCCTTGCAAACATGAGGTCAAATTTCGTTGAAAATGCAACCACATCTGTTTTTCCGAATGGATTTGTGAGTTGATGATACCTCAAGGTTCAAAGAGTGTCGGTGTGAGGAAGGAACCATGTCAGAGGGCCAAGCCATGCTAAAGACTGGAACAAGCACGATAGGAATTACTTTCGATGGTGGCGTCGTTGTAGGTGCCGACCATCGAGCCACGATGGGTCATTTTATTGCAAACAAAAGTGTCCAAAAGTTGTTCCAAATTGGTGAAAATCTAGCATTAACAACAGCAGGACTTGTTGGTCATGCACAATCTCTCTCTCGGACACTTTCTGCCGAGGTCGCACTGTTCGAACTTAAGCGCCAACAGCACATGACTGTTCGTGGTGCTGCAACACTAACGGCAAACATTCTTGTTGGCCGACCTCATTGGGTACAACTCCTCATCGTCGGTGTGGATGATGAAGGTGCACATGTCTATTCGATTGACTCTGCAGGTGGTTCGATTCCTGATGTGTACTGTGCTACAGGTTCAGGATCTCCGTACATGTACGGTGTTCTTGAAGATGGTTTTCGTGAAAATATGTCCGAGTCGGATGCCTTAAAACTCGCGGCACGTGCCCTGCATGCATCAGGACAGCGTGATGCGGCATCTGGAAACGGGATGGACCTCGCAGTCATCACAAAAAAAGATGGATTCCGACTGTTGTCTAATGACGAGATAAGCAAGCTTCTCAAGTGAACAATTACACTCCCTGCGACCTGGTCGCACACTCAGTTTTGATGTGTGAATGTCGTAGGACTGAGGTGAAAAAATGACCTTGACATTTAAAGAAATAAAAGATGAGATTGAAAAATTAGTTCCAAAGAACGTCAAATATAGCGTTGACCTTGAAGCTGGAAATATTGCACTTATTACTTCGGATTTTGAATCCTTTGGAGGAGGCGATGGACTCATCGGCAAAATCGCAAAGACGGTCAAGAGAAAAATCGTCATACGCCCACCCTTAGAAGAAATCAAGAGCCAAGATGAAGCACTGGACATCATCAAAGAGGTCCTCCCCGAAGAAGCAGGTCTAGGCGATGTGTACTTTGATGAATGCAGCCGTGAAGTTATTTTGCAATGTGAACAGCCAGGTGACGCCGTTGGACGAAAGGGTGCAAACATCAAAGAAATTCGTGACAAAACTGGTTGGAGCGTTCTCGTCGAACGAAAACCTCCGCTCTTTTCGAGGACCGTTCATGATGTTCGAGAATATCGAAATCAAAATTCAGACGAGCGTCGAAAGCTACTCAAAGAATTCGGATTAAACATTCACAGGCCAACCCGCCAAGGAGCGACTTGGGCTCGAATTACTGCACTTGGCTCATACCGTGAAGTTGGGCGAGCATGCCATCTTGTAACAACAAATGAATCAAGAATCATGATTGACGTTGGCGTTAACATCGCTTCAGATACAGACCCAATGCCTTTCTTTACCGCTCCAGAGGCTTTACCATTGGAGAAATTGGATGCAGTTGTTTTGACGCACTCGCATTTGGACCATGCCGGCATGCTCCCAGTACTGTTCAAGTATGGCTATAGAGGTCCAGTTTATTGTACTCCGCCAACCCGTGATCTCATGCTCTTGCTCCAGACCGATTACCTCAAGGTCGGAGGAGCGGAAGGAAAGCGAGCCCCCTATGATATGGAAGATATCCGAACCTGCATGTTGCATGTTGTCGATGTGAATTGGAATGAAACGACAGATATCGCTCCGGATGTCAAATTAACCTTCCACAATGCAGGGCATATCTTGGGTTCATCATCTGTCCATCTTAATATTGCAAATGGAAAGCACAATGTGGTCTTTAGTGGCGATCAAAAATACGAGAAATCATGGCTCTTTGATGCAGCCAACACAATTTTCCCTCGTGTTGAAACATTGGTCATCGAATCAACATATGGTGCGACTGGCGATTATCAACCATCGAGACAAGAAGCGAATCAAGAGTTACAGGATATTGTTTCAAGAACGATTCTTCGGGGTGGAAAACTCATTTGCCCTGTCTTCGCTGTAGGACGTTCCCAAGAAGTCATGATTGCTATCGATGAGTTATTTCGCTCAGGCTCGGTAAAACCAGTACCAGTTTGGCTGGACGGTATGATTCAAGAGGCAACTGCAATACACGCTTGCCATCCCGATTATCTCACCAATGCATTACGAAAATCTCTCTTGACCGACGATGGACAAAACCCCTTCACGAGTGAATGGTTCCGCCCGGTTAAAGGTAGAGAACTACGAGAAAGCATCATCATGGATACATCACCATGTATTGTTCTTGCAACATCTGGAATGCTTAACGGCGGCCCAGTTATGGACTACTTCAAATCATGGGCGGCCGAAGAACGTAACGCCTTGTGCTTCGTTGGATATCAAGCAGAAGGAACATTGGGACGACGATTACAGAAAGGCTTTGGCGAAGTGCCACTCCTCATTAATGGAAAAACTGAGATGGTCAAAGTTGGTTGTGAAATGGTCACAATCGACGGATTTTCAGGACATTCAGATTACCGACAACTCATCGAATTTGTGGACCAAATCAATCCAAAGCCTCGAAACATCATTTGCCACCACGGCGATTATCAGAAATGTAACGAATTGGGACACACACTTCGCGATAAATACCGATGTCGAACCTATGCACCGAAGAATTTGGAAACAGTTCGGATTCTATAGTTAGATTGATGGGATTTCCAAACCATGCTCATTTGGGTGCTCTAACTCTTGAGATTGGACTTCCATTGTTTGAACTTTCATCGAGGATTTTATTTGATTTAAGGAGGTCAATTCATTTTTCACTTTTGGCTCAAGTAGAAGTTTCAAAAGAAAATAAAGTGGTAAGACAAGACTCGCTAAAACAAAGGATAGCGTGTGTTGTTGATCGATAAATGTGAGGATAGGGAACACCAGATAGAGCATGCAACAAACAAGTGCAAGCAATGTTCTTTGGCCACTCATATTCATAGCCTGTGACCATTTTGTTCATGAACCCGTTGTGTCTGTCCAATGACATGGCGTCAGGAAGAACGAAATGCGAAGGTTGGCTCATGACAGCAATCGCACCATGGGGAGAAAATGCAGAGGATGCTTTTGACCAAGGATTGGTAGAGTTAGGACTTGGAGATTCTCGAATGATTCAAGCACAAGGTGCAATGCTACCGCTAGGTTTTAGCGTCATACCTCCAAAGCAACTCCCTATTGGTTCACTTGTCGAATGCCATATCGCTTCATCGTATGCATGGAATGGTTCATCAGCATCTGCTGGCGTCGCCTACGCCCATTGCATAACACCCGAGGATGACGAATGTTCAATCGTTGCGACCATTTCCACAAATTTGGATTATGAAGAAACAGTGCTTGCATTGCGAAGAAATCTACAAAGAAAGTTAGCAAGTCGAGATTTGGAAGTGACGTCCTTTGATGTCGCAGTCGATGAAGTCACGGCAGGACAAGACCATCACGGTGTAGCGATTGCTGCTCTCATCTTGCCTGATTCCCTATCCATGGGAACGACAAGAACGGGCCCTGTGAGAGGGTCATTTACTCGCGAGTCAGAAGAAGCACCTAAACCAAGAGTGCAATCAAAGGCACCTGCTGCTCCCGCACTTCGACCGGGTCAGCAAAAGAAGAATTCTGGCCCAGACTTCAGTCTTTAACGATGATGATTATGGTCGATACTCCTTACCTTGTCATTCAATGTGCAGCGTGTAATATGTGTCATGGATCAAGAAAAATATCACCTCGTTGCCAACATTGTGGTGCAGCTATCGGCGAGCAAGCCAATATTGTCGCCACAGCAACGACACCTCAAGCACTTCAAGTCAAAGTTGCCCTAGCCAACACACCGGAGGAATTGAGAGCAGAATTGGAAGAAAAACTCATGTCATCCCTTGGTAATGCTGATGCATTAGATGAGCCATCTCTTCCAAGTTTGTATGGTTCTTTTCACAAAAAATACACTGACCAATCTTCGATTTCAATAGAAGAAATTTCTAGGTTTTTAAAATCGAAAGGGAGCACGATGATGCCGGAAACATTTGTAGGGCATTTAACAAACCAAGGTGTTTTGATTCAGTTGGATAATTCAACTTGGCAGTTCATAGAGTGAACTTCATAGGTGTGATTGCGTGCCGAGGGGTAAGGGCGTATGGGTTAGTTTGGCCTATACTCGGGCGTTTGGGACGCTTGGACCCAAGTTCAAATCTTGGTACGCCCACCATCAATACTTTCGTTCATGAACCCAGATGATGTGATAACCAAATTTTGTTCGAACAAATTCGGAAGGAGTGGTTGCAATTTCGGAAGACCAAACAGCTTGCTCAAATTCTTTGACCATCTGACCTTCAGTGAATTCATCAAGAAGTCCACCTTTTTTTGAACTAGGGCATTTTGAGTAATCCTTCGCTAATTTCTTGAACATCTTAAGGGGCTTCTTTGCGCTACGAATAGCATCAAGAATTTCTTTCGCCTGAGGTTTCGTTGGAACGAGGATATGACGAACTGTCGCCGTTTTTATCGGATTACTTCCGCTGACCATGTAGCCTCATCCTCTCTTGTGTCCGACTTGATAACCGGTCAAAAATGTGTGCAATTGTCCAAAATGAAAGGCAGAGTACAATTGAATGTACCCCCCTATTGACGAATTCGATCTCGAGGTTGGTATCAAATGGAAGAAGCATTGTCCACCCAATCATATATGCTATGAATGCAAAAAAAGTGTGTGGTGTTCGATTTGAACCGAGTAACCAAGAGAAGTTTCTTCGATGATGTTCAACAGCCATCATCCAACCTACCTTCATAAAAAATGGCACCCGTCGAATACCTGAGATTGAAGAATTGTAAACTGAGCGAACAGGAACTTCCTTTACTCGAAAGCCAAGTGATGAAAGGCGAATGAGCCAGAAATTCGGATAACCATACCCTTGCCAAGAGTTGTCAAAGTCCCAAGAAACGAGAACATGAGAAGACACAGCACAATAACCACATTGCGGGTCAGATACAGGTTTGCCACTTGCAAGTGTGGTTGCAACAGAGAGAACTGCAGATGCAACTTTTCGATGGACGGGCATCTCGTTAAGACCATCTGTATGGATCTTGCGATTACCCTTCACATAATCGGCCTCACCTTTGATTATTGGTTCTATAACAACTTCCATGTCGTTTGGATCCATTTGGCCATCACCGGCAACAACGACACATATGAAAGGCTGATCAAATCGTTCAAGAGCATAAGTGAATCCTGTGTCGATGGCGGCACCAACACCCCGGCTTTTGCTGGTGATGACATCGAGGTTCGTTGTTAAATTCACATTTAAAACACGATTTCGAGTTTCATCTGTTGAATGATCATCAACAACGACAATATGGTCAACATAATCAGGTAAGGTTTCAATAACATCTCGAATGAAGTTCTCCTCGTTGTGAGCAGGCACCACAACGATAACTGGCACCTGTTCTATCATGCTTCAAGGCCATGCCCGAATTTCTTGAATCTAACTGAAACAACTCATGGTTCGTAAAAAGAAGCATAGTTTTCAAATGTGACATCGCTCACCACATCATATGTCAAACGAGGAATTGCACATTCTTTTTCTCGGTCGAGACATTGAATTACGAATCGTTTCCCTTATTACAAAGGGTCGACAATTTTCGAAACATGTGAGTTACATCGACTGTGGTTCGAACGATGAAACAGTTGAACTAGCACAAGAGGTTGATTGCCCAGTTCATCATTACAAGGGAGAGGTAGTCATACAGCATCTCGCTGAATTCATATCAAGTGAATTAAAATGGCATGGCAGGATTTTGCTTATTCACGTAACAAATCAATGGAAAATTTCTGATCTCCTTCTCGATGTGAACAGAGCGAATGAGGATTGGGACATCTATTACGCCTTTCACACCGAAGATCAAGCAAATGAGGAAGAAGATGTTTCAAGTATCCTTAGTCGAACAATTCCAAAGATATTAGCAGCCTCATCTGAAGGATGCAAGCAACTTGGAGGCCTAAATCCACTTGCAACGGCAAGTGAAATCGATTCAAAAATGAAAGTGCGAGTCATCCATACTGGACAACGACCTGTAGTCATGGAGAGAGAATCATTAGCCACTGCATCCAGATTCGCTCAGCTCTTTTATTGGATGCTTGAATCAAAGCATCCACTTTTTTTGTTCGGCATTCCTGGAGTAATTCTTTTCGTGCTAGGGTATAGATTGTCGGGAAACCTGACAAATATATTCACAGAATTGAACACGACTTCAATTGGAGTTACACTCGCTACAATTGCAATGACTCTCATAGGTCTCTTTGCAATGATGATTGCCATTATCCTCTACATTTTAGGAAAACAGGTTAACCGCATCCAATCCCAATACAATTGGCCTAGAGAATCGTAGGTGATGTTCTTGGCTGAACAAAAATATCTGATTTGTTTTGATATGGATAGAGTCCTTGTCGACCATTTATCGACATGGCAATTTGTTTACGACAAATTAGGCATCAATAATGATGAATCCTTTGCTTTGTACAATCAAGGCAAATTAGATGAGTGGGACTGGATCAAACTTGACCTTGGGTTGATAAAAGGTGCACGCAATCCTCCGGCCACAGATTCAGAACTTCGTGAATTGATGGAAGACATGCCACTCATGAAAAATTGGAAGCACGCTATTTCAAATATTCTTGAACAAAACACACATATCGCCATTATCAGCGGAGGCCTTCAGCACACCGCACGATACATTGCGGCACAATTTCCATCTGAGAAAAAATGGAAAAAGAGGTGGGGTGGAATCGACCCAAATACTGCCCGAGAACAATGCGAGGGTCATGATTCAGTATTCCACGTCTTCACCAATGGTTGGCTTATCGAACCCAACGAAAATACACATGATGCCATTGGTGATTTTGGCAGATATCAAGTTCAAATGAACGGTAAGGGTTCAATTGTACAAATGCTTCAACGTCGTTTGGGCATCTCAAAAGAGAATACAGCATCCGTTGGCGATTCATCAGGCGACATTGGCATGTTTGAGCAGAGCGAGGTCTCAATATGTTTCAATCCTTGGAACGATGAACCGATTGCAGTTGCAAGTCATACAATTCACGAATGTGATTTGATGCTTGTCTATGAACATATCAAATCAAGATTCAATTGGGATTAAGATTATTCAGTAAGGATGTTTCCATTTTGTCATGAGTTTTGATGATGTGTCCTCCATTTGCCACAACTGTGGATTCTTGCTTGGAGAATTTATTCCTGGCATGCCATGTCCTAATTGTGGAGAACATATGATATAATCATGGCCGAGTTAGTTCACCAAAATCGTTGTACAAACTAGGACCCTCAGTCATGAACCACATCACCCCGAGTCTACTTCTCGAGTCTTCAGGTGTTGCATTAGCGTTTGTGGAACATGGGCCAGTACAGCCGTCAGCTATCGCAACATACACTCTGCCTTCTTTGTCGATATGAAGGTCATTAAAATCCAAAAGATTGCGATTTGAACCACCAATGTCTCGGCAGTCACCGCTATTCAAACAAATACTACCAATTTGAACTGGGTCATCAGTTACTCTGTATGTGTGAAACACCGGGTTCTCATCGAGTGCATTCAAACTGTAAGTGATGTACAAATGATACGATACATTCCCAGTTGCGTAATGGGCGTTGCCGTCCCAAGGATTGCCATCAATGTTTGGAAGGCCCAATTCGCTTGAATTTTCACTTCCCAAATATGCAACCGCAATTCGTCCTTCATCTCCAGCAGAGGTTTGAGGAAAGACTGTAGAAATGACTTCAATTGGACTGATTCGAAGGCTTTCTTGTTCCCATGATTCACCTGAATCAATGCTTCTAGACATATAAATGCCTTCATCGGCACCGGTCCAAACATGGTAGGCGTTTGATGCTGAATCTGTTGCTACTTCAGAATTTTTTCTTGGATTTGGTGTCGATGCATCTTCACCCATTGTTCGTTCAAACCAATTGAATCCGTTGTCTTTCGAAACGATGACGGTCGGGGTTGCAACACGTGGAGTGACAAAGACCGTGCCATCGGGTGCAGTTGTAATAGCACCATGCAAACCTCCATTTGTTGTGGCTAATCCTACGATTTGTCCTCCAACTTCAAACGAAGCCCCTCCATCAAAACTTGTGAAGCAAAAGATTCCGATGAGTTTGTTATAGCAATAATACACTGCAGTTTCATACAATGATTGTGAAACTTGTCCTGCAAGGCCATAGCCTGAATCAGTCCAAGGTCCAGATGCGAGTTTTATGTGATCATTAATTGGCGTTGTACCAGAATTGTGAGGGTTGCCAGCCCATGATTGACCATCGTTATCGCTCCAGCAAATCCAAGAAGTCTCAAGACCTTGCATCTGTACATTGAAAATTCGGTCGGTAACTGGGTCAACCCAGCCGTAAGGGTCACTGGTTGTAAACGAACATGCTGGCCCGGTGACGTCTTCCCAAGTCTCTCCATAATCACAAGATTGCATGACTTTTTCGAGGGCAATGAAGTAAATACATCCTGTCGAGGTGATACCGATACTCGGTTCTGGAGCATTTTCACCCACATCGCTGTAATTAAACACCAATTGAATCGGGTCGACATCAACTGCTAATCCATCCGGGCCTGTCACAAAAATTCGTTTTTGACCTTGGTCGACAGGTACCGGTTCATTCTCGACTTCCTCTTCACCAAAACATCCAGAAAGTGATGCAAGAAGAATGAGAACACTCATTAGCAATGGATTGCCCTTCATAATTTAGCGCTCACGCTCGATGAGATTATGTTTGCGATGGGGTATTTTCAGTCATCGTTCTGCTTATGCAAGCCCCAACAACGCCAAGCCACCGAACAGGATGAACAATGGAACGAGAACGAGTTCGACTCCAGAACGGGCACTTCCTAGATTCGACAACTCCGATCCTCGCTGTAATGTACACTTTGTCCCTGACTCGTCTTCATTGCCCCATACTTCGATGATGCTATTACCCAACGTACCATCTAAGCCTTCGGATCTTAGTTCTTCTTGAGACCGAGATTTTGTTTGGCCTATGAGGTACACTGGATTTCCTATTCGCAAGCCCCAAAGTGTCCAGCGATGCTTTTCAATTCGTGCATCTCGTAGAATGCCAGCCACTGCTTGTGACATGAGTTGCTTCCCAAGACTTTGGGCAAAAGCTCCATCCCATTGTTTCAAAAAATTTCCATACTCTTGACGTTTAAACGATGTGGTATTGACTTTTATTCCGCCAGTGCCATCATGCAAAATAAACGGGCAACCTCCTTTATCTGAGCGGATTTGGACCCAATTACATTCTTCCCTCGTATTGCCTTCACTATCTTTCACAGTACGACATTGATATTGTTCATAGGTCCATCGAAAACCCACCATATTTTGCATGACCATGTTTTGATTACCATCAACAACAACTGTCATGCCTCCAGCTTTTGTTGGTCGGACCTGACCAACCAACTCTGGATATCCAACAGGTGCTGAGCGGACGAGCGAAGTGGGAAGGTCCATCATTTGTCGTAGCATTTTTGCTCTTGCAGCACCTCCAAGCACTCCGAATAGGCCAATTGCGATGAAAATGTATGCCGGTACGGCTCCACCCTCATACATATCATCTGACATCACGTAAGATGTGGTGTAAAGGCCAATGATAATAGCAAGAGTCAAAAAGACTCCGAATAAAGAAAACGTTGCAGGTGTTGGCGTCCCAACATTGACTGGATGCTCAGGCAATGGCTGAGCACCCTCGTCGGCAACATACGGGTTTTCTTTGTTCCATGTAGTTGGGCCAGGAGCAGGCAAGATCCAGTCATTCGGGTCGTTCGTAGGCACATATGATGTTTGTTGGAGCCACCAATTTTCTATGGTCATACCACTCGCTTCAGCTTTCGCTTCAAGTTCTGCGGGTGAAATAGCATTCTTTCTCAAGTTATGCAGCGTTGCCTCATGTGAACCAGGTGTTATGCCCGCCATGATAAAAAATCCTACAGCTGAAAGAGCAAGAAATGTCTTATCATCGAGAGATAGAACGATACCTGCGACAACAAGAATTATGCCTACAACAAAAACAAACCAACCTCCAAAAGTATACGGTAAGTTAACTTTGAATGCACCACCATCGAGGTCCAACGAATGTTTTGTCATAGTATTCCTAAGGCAGTTCATCTCTTGAATATTGCCACATTACAAACGGCGATTTCATTCATCATTTGACCAAACGGTATAATTCGTGATAAATAATTTAAACGTGATTCGGGTGCTCAAAATGTTCGTATGCGATTGTTTAGTCCAGATTACCGTTGGGAATGGAATGGCACGGAATGGGTACACGCTGCTCAACCAATTTTCAGCCCTGATGGTAAACATCTCTGGGTAGGGGATGAATGGATTCCGATTCCTCCATCCGAAACAGATCAATCGAATGAATTAGCAACAAATCAACCACGAGATACTCCACAAGGCGTCGAAGAAGAAACTGAAGAGCCACATACCATGTCCGAAGGTCCCGCCTCGACATTGTCAAGTGATTCCAATTTTGAATTCGACGATGATGATGAAACAATCAACGATGAAGATGACACGTACAGTTCAACAAATGAAAACATCGAAATCCATGAAATTGACCTATCAGGTTGGGAATTGTCAGTTGTCAGTGAGGATATCGACGGCAACAGGATTGAGTTATATGATGAGAAACGAGATTTGACAGTTTCGGATTTACTTTCAAATCTTTCTGATTATCTTGAATTGATTCCAACTCATTTTGGCCAAGAAGAAAAATCCATTTTTATGATTACGATGTATCTTATTCCACCTAAAGAACAATTCTTGCCTTGGGTTATTGAACAAAACGGAAAGGAATCAATAGAAGATGTGTATCGATGCTCTATTGATGAATGGTGGATGAAGAAGGTGATCGATCGTACTGCAACCGGCTCGCTCTATTTGCCCAATCTGCACTTCATTTGGTATTCTGATTCTGAAGACATCAGTGCCGAAGGCCATTTTGGCTTCGATGTCATCCGCCAAAATGACTTGGATGTCAACCTCAAGATACCATCGATTTCAACGATTGACATCATGCAACTCGTCGTTTGGCTTGTCAATGGCAAATATGAAAAAATCAAACAACAATGGCATCTATAACCAGAAGTCGAATGTAATTCTTGGGAAGTTTCTTTCTTTTGCCCAACTATTGAATTCATTGCAATACTCTTGGAATTTTGACCAAACTGGATGAGTGTTTAGGCCTAGTTTTTTTGCCCCTTCAGTGCATCTCAAGACAATAAAATTTGATTTTTTTCCTTTAGACAACAAAAATTGACCAACGACTTGAATGAAGGCTATCTTCAATAATTCTTTCATGACAATAAGTTCATCACTGACATCCAACCAATCATCAGTCCAAACCATATTTTGTTCATCATTTTGGTCGATTGTAAACCAATCATCATCAAATTGAAGAGATTTGAAAGACACTTCTGAATCTTTTAGCATTGTATGGATTTTATCAAGTTCGTTTGATACGTCAATGTCCTTGAAGGTAAAATCAACATATTCCTTTGGTAAAAATGGGTCAATGATTCCATAGTCGTGAATTGGCTGACGGTGAGAAATGGGATATTGAGTCCAATCCAGTGTTGGATTGAAGTACACCCATGCTTCATCAGACCATAGAGGGCTGTCAAATTCAGGCGGCGGAGGTGGTGGAAGTTCTCTCGGGTAAACAATGACTTTCGCTCCAGTTTCAATCAGCAAGTCGATGTAAACTTGCTCAACTTCAGTGCCGCGTAAAATGACCTGTTTTTTTTCCGCAGGCACATCTGATGCTCGAATATCCTGAATCAATTTGAAAATTTTGTCGATTTTACCATCTGATTTTGGTGTTTGCTGACGCTCTCGTCGTCGAAACAAACCTCGGCGCTTTCCCATAGCCGATGAGGGTGCAAATGTCGAAGTGTCAGAGAACGAAATAGCATCGATAGACCAAGAATTATCCTTGTCCTCATCAGGGGATGTCGACTCTGCCCTCGACTCAAATTGATACCAAAATTCCCCTTCATCAACTTGCTCCACATCGCTGTGCCCTCTAATGTGCAGAAGATCATTTTGCCAATCTTGAGTGCGTTCGGGATTCGTACGATAGATGCGTACTTTCCCATACAGATACCCCTCCTCAGGTGGTTCAATCGATGAAACGTTCACTTGAGTTAAATCGAGTTGCCCCTCTTTTTTCATTTTCTGATATTCACGTTGCCTTAACAGCCTTTTTCTTGCTCGTATCGAAGGAATTGTCAAATCCTCGAGCACCTCGTCCATCTTCGTAATCGAATCATCCAATTGCTGCTCTTCAGTAATATTTTCAAAAAAACCACCGGTTGCACCACTAAGTTGTTCAAAAATCTCTTCAACCTCATTTGGCAATCCTAAACCAATGATGTGAAATTCAGCATCAATCCCTAATTTTTCAATTTCTTCAATACATGGACGAATACCCTTCGCCCCTCTGTATTTTCCTCTTGATTGGTTGTCCAATCCATCGCTGATAAGAAAAAAAATCCACTCATTGTCCTCTTTCACAAATACTTTAGCTTCATCAACTAAAAATTTCCATAAATATGTCATACCGTCTGGATATGGCACATGCACATTGGAAAGTTCATTCAAATTTCGTGACTTCAGTGAACCAAGGACAACTGACTTTCTTTTGGTACAAATTGTTGTTATTTTAGTCGGAATGTCGACAAAACGATGACACACTTTTTGCCAGACAATTTCTGCAATGTCTCGACGAGTATCCTTTTCAATTGGCATTGACATGGATGAAGAGGTGTCAAAGTAGATTGATACATTCACCAATTTGTTCACCTAGGTGTAAGGAATGTGACCAAGTTCCTTTTTATGAGTATTGGCTAAAGTTAAGCCAATCAGACTCGGCGAGGAGATGTTCATTCTTCTTCTAAAGTTTGGTGATACTCTACAGCAGCCTTGAGTTCTTCCAAATCAATTCGATGATCTTCATTATTGTCAAAGGCCTTGATGATTGCAGAGATTTGTCCCGGAGACAACACATCTCCTGTCAAATCCATTAATCCTCTGTACAACTCAGGACCATCCAGCGTCCCATTTTCGTCGCCATCGAATTGTCCGAAAGCATCGTCGACACTCATGCTCTTTTCTTCAATTGCCAAAATAAATGCTTTCATCGAGGATTGAATATCCCACTCATCTGAATCAGTCATGGCCGAAGGTTGTGGCCTAATAATAAAATTATTTCGACATAGATTCTTCACCTCGGTGTAGAAGATTCAACATAAAATGATGATGTTTGTGTTCTTCTTCAATAAAAACATAAAACCAATCCACCAATTCTCGTTCCATGACCAAGGATGAACATCTCATGGATGCTTGGTCGAAATTGAAGTCATATTGGGAGATTCCAAGCCATGCTGATCATCTTACTTCAAAGCCAATCTACAGTTTCCTTCGTTTGACACTAGCTCCTTTTCTTCGAACTATGCTACGCCTTCGGTTTAGAGGATTAGAACACATTCCTCGAAAAGGGGCCACCATTCTCGCAGCAAATCATCTATCGCATGTCGACCCAATTATCGTTATAGCCTCCACAAGAAGAACAACACACTATCTTGCAAAAGATGGACATTTTTCAAATCCAGTAACACGTTTGGTTATGACTTCGACTGGCCAAATTGAAACAAAAAGAGAGAGCGGCGGTGCTGATGCATTATCTAGTGCAGCCACTGTCTTATCGAACGACCGTGCTCTTGGAATTTTTCCAGAAGGAACACGTTCTCGAAGAACTGAGCCACCATTCCTGCTCGAAGGAAAAACCGGTGTTGCGAGATTATCTGCAGCATTTCCATATGCTCACGTCGTCCCTATTGCGCTGAATGGAACAAGAAATGTCATGGCTCCAAAATTGCATAAATTTCCTCGATTATGGCGCCCAGTTCATGTTCGTGCAGGGCAATCAATCACATGGATAGAGTGGTTGGGCCATCGTGAAGGAGGAAATCAAACGACTGAAAGTTTAACTCACTTGGCATCAAAATCACCAGAAGAAATTAAATCTGAACTTGCAAAAATGTATCGATTGTTCACCAATCAGTTGATGGGTTCACTCAATCAACTTGGAGCACCATGATGAAGAAATTCGATTGAAATCATCAAAAGCCGTCTTTGGTTCCTTTCACTTTGGGCAGGAATATGCGTACGTACCTTGACTTAATTCAGCACATTATCGACCATGGTGTGAAGAAAGAAGATAGAACAGGGACTGGGACAATTTCTGTTTTTGGATATCAAATGCGATATGATTTGAGCGAAGGTTTTCCACTCGTCACAACAAAGAAAACCCACATGAAATCAATTATTCACGAATTGCTTTGGTTTCTCAAAGGAGAAACGAATGTACAATATTTGCAGGAAAATGGAGTACGCATCTGGAATGAATGGGCAGACGAAAACGGCAACTTGGGACCCGTGTATGGAAAACAATGGCGAACATGGGAGTCGACTTCCGGTGAAGTGATTGATCAAATCCGTGATGCAATACATATGATTCGAGATAACCCAAACAGCCGAAGAATCATTGTCTCAGCATGGAATGTTGGTGAGTTGAAAGAGATGGCACTCATGCCTTGCCATGCATTTTTCCAATTTTACGTCGCAGATGGTCGTCTAAGTTGCCAACTGTATCAACGCAGCGCTGATGTATTTCTTGGCGTACCATTCAACATCGCTTCGTATGCGTTACTCACACACATGATGGCTCAAATTTGTGGACTACAAGCTGGAGAATTCGTCCACACACTCGGCGATGCCCATCTGTACCTAAACCACTTGGATCAAGCGAAACTTCAACTCGAGCGAGAGCCATATCCGCTTCCAACACTGAAATTAAACAAGAATATTCATGACATTGATGGCTTTTCTTACGATGATATTGAAATCCTTGATTATCAGCATCACCCACATATATCTGCACCAATTTCGGTTTAAGGGATAATTATGCTAACACTCATCTTCGCATGCGACGAAGAAAACGCCATTGGAAAAGATGGTGATTTGCCTTGGAAACAGTCATCGGACTTACAACATTTCAAGCGATTGACATTGAACAAAACTATCGTCATGGGGAGAAAAACTTGGGACAGTTTACCTGGAAAACTCCCAAATCGCACACATCTTGTGATGACGCGTAGTTCACGAGAAGATGTTGATGTCGTTTCTCGTGAGGATGTGATGAGCCGAGCAGAAGACGAAGACATCATGATTATCGGTGGCGGTGAAATCTATAGAATGTTTATCGAGGACGCAAAAGAAATCTTTCGAACCATTATCCACACCGTTGTGGATAAGCCAGATACGTTTGCTCCAGACCCTGCTGAATTCGGATTCTATCTTTTAACTTCAACATTCCAACAAGCAACTGAACGCGATATGTTTGATATGACATTCGAGCATTGGTTACGATGAATTGGGTTCGTATTCAGTCACTCGAACGCCTAATCGTCCAGTCAAGGCTTTTCGTTGCATGATTCGTTCATATTTCTTTTCAAATGCTGCTTTAAGATCCACTTCCATTGCAAGACTATGCCCCATAAGGAGAATGAGGACATCAGCCATTTCTTCAGCACATTCTTCAAGCGGCTTGCCTTTTGTGATGGCTGCTGCAAGTTCACCTAATTCTTCGATCGTGAGGGCCATTCTGTAACCCATGTCATGCCCGTTTTTCGAGGCAAAATCATGTTTATCGTGGAAAATTGCTACCTTTCGCATCATATGCTCCCATTCATTCTCTGGGCTGTGCTCAATCCATTGCTCGACAGATTTCCCTTCCATGGTACGAACAAATCAAATCGCAACATCAAGGTTGCTTTATTGGTTCATGAGAAATGCGAGTGAAGACCAAATGGTATCGAGGTGCTTGTTGGCTTCCTTCGATACTTCTTCGTGATTTAATTGAGCTTTCTCATTCCCTGGCATTCGGCCTGCGGCCCAATTGGAACTGATGAGAATTGCTGCATATGGGAGTTGAACCTCAGCACACAATTTTGCTTCTCTTGGCATCGTCATCCCGACGACATCTCCCCCAAGTGTCTCAATGGCTTGAATCTCAGCGGGCGTCTCAAACTGAGGGCCTTGGGTGAGCCAATAGGTAAATCGTAGTGGTTCGTCGGAAGCAACACCTTGTATCGAGCGTAGATGCTCTTCTAATCGAGAATTAAGTGATTCATCAAACGGTGTTGTCATTGAAGTGAATTTAGAGGTCGAATCATGAAACGACATCGCAACGCCTGTGAAATCAATGTATTGCTCAGTTATTCCAATTCGACCTGGTTGGAATGAGGAATGGATTGCTCCAACAGAGCAAACCGAAACCAAAGCATCGACCTTTGAATGCAATATGGCCCAAATATTTGCTTTATGGTTAATCATGTGAGGTTGGCGATTTGCTTCACCATCATTGTGATGTCGTTGAACAAACACTAGAGTTTTGATACCAAGTGGTGTAGAATATTCTTGTACGTTGAGAGGAACTGCACCATAAGGCGTTTCACATTTGATTTGTTCATTTGAAATGAGTTCAAATCCATATATCTTGAGCGGTTGGTTTTGGTCCGCTATAGATACAAGACCTGTCCCACCAATCAATCCAAGCCTGTCCATGAAACACCGAGGAGGCCTAGGTTGTCAAGTTTATTCTTGCAATCGGGCAATCAAATCGTCTTTCTTACCACTAACAGGTTTACCTGCTGCTTTGAGAAGTTCCTTAAGTTCGGCCACGGTCATTGAGGAATAGTCGACAGATTCCGAAACTGGTGCTGGTTCTTCAGCGACATCTTCACTCGAATCATCTTGGTTCTCAGGCTCTGGTGCAGCTTCGGATTCCACATCTGCAGATTCTTGAGGAGCATCACCTTCGGGCTCATCTTCTTCAGATTCTTCGACATCTGAGGCTTCTTCTTCCATTGCTTGAGCAAGAAGTGCTGCCTTCTTTGCCTTCATTTCAGATGCAACTCTTGCTTCTTCAGCATGAATTTCGTCAAGTGTTGGACCTTTGTCAACGACAACACCTTCTTGGAGCAATTGACTCTTACGAATTGCAACCGATCGAAGAGGGTAAATGGTTTTCGCAACCTTTTGAATTTCTTCCTCCAATTTACCGTTCATGATCCCTTCTTGAAGTTGCGCGAAAGTGTTCTTTGCACTGTATCCTAGGATAATTTCTCTGCATTTGAGTCGAAGTGCGTGTTTAATCGAGGTCTGGACTCGTTGCTGAGTGATTATGAGCGGCTTTAGGCGGACAAGATAACCGTCATTGGTAACGACATCAACAACGTCCTCGATCTTCCCACGATATCTTCGAATTTGTCGTCGAACGTGGTCAGATTGATGTTCATGTCCAATAAACTGGGTGAGAGCGTCTTGGCCAACACATTCTGTAACTTTGAATTTTAGAATCACGTGTAATTTTGTGAAATCACCGCTAAATTCTTGTTGTGTGAGCGTGTATACCCTGCCGATAATGAATTCGTCGGATTCACCGAGTGTTTCGCCAATTTTCTTGAAATCCCATGGATGTCGAGGTGCTCGAATAGTGTACCATCGCTTGTTTTTCCACTTGTCTCTTTGTTTTCTTGCTGCTGCACGTGCTTTCGCTGATACTTTATTGGCCATAACAATCACTCAGTAAGTCCTATGGGGGCTACCCCACTAGCAAATTGCCGACAAACATCCTGTATATGAAGAAAGCCCTTCGGTACAAGAGCCACATGCAACAGATTCAAAATTGAATCTATTGTGGTTTGTTTATGTCATTCCACCGTGTGAACATTCGCACAAGTGTGAGTTCCCTTATGGACGAAGAGGTGACGTTAGAATCACTCAAATGGTTACTTGGCAAAGATGTAGAGATCATTCAAGACCGAACAACGTCATATCACGGTGCGGCGTTACATGTGCTTTCGGCGGAATTGAAAAAAAATAAAGACATCTCATTTTTCTTCTCCATGATAAAGCCTATTTTTGATGATGAGTTTCTTCATGGACTTCATCAACGGATTGATGATTCTCATACCGTTCATTTTCGCTTGGATGCAGATGCTCTCGTTGAGAAGAAAATTGTCACACACGATGTAAAGGAAAATCATGTCATAAAGTGTGAAGCTAAACTCGAGGTTTATCCCAAGCAAACACCAATCGACATCTTGCACGATTACATCAAAAAAATTTGAACCTACTTGTGAACCTAAGAAAAGCAAGCATTGATGTATGATTACACATCCCCAACTTTGAGGAAGAACCATGCCACATGTAGTCACATCACCATGCGTCAATCACAAATATCAAGAATGCGTTGCAGTATGTCCAGTCGAAGCATTTCGAGAACTAGACACTTACCTTGTTATTGACCCAGACGAATGTATCGATTGCGGTGCATGTATTCCAGAGTGCCCAGTCGAAGCGATCTTCGCTGACACTGATGTCCCTGCTGATGAGGAAGAATGGATTGACCGAAACGCATCAGAAGCAGCAGACGCTCCAGTCGCAGAAGGAGACTCACCGGTACTAGCCGATGATTAATCCTCACTCGACGTCTGCGACCGAAATCTTGGGACGTTTCAGCATAGTAGAGGTGATATAATGCCAGAATTTGAAAAATTCAGAAAGGGAAGTGACCTACTCAAGAAAGGCTTTGCTCGAATGCAACAAGGCGGAGTCATCATGGATGTTGTTGACCCGGAACAAGCCGCTGTAGCCGAAGATGCAGGTGCAGTTGCCGTCATGGCTCTTGAACGAGTGCCTGCGGACATACGAAAGGCAGGAGGTGTGGCTAGAATGAGTCACCCTGAGATGATTCAAGGCATTCTTGATACAACCTCAATTCCTGTAATGGCCAAAGCAAGAATTGGCCATGAGTCTGAGGCTAGAATTCTTGAATCAATGGGCGTTGATATGATTGACGAATCTGAAGTGCTCACACCCGCTGACCCGTTCTTCCATATCAACAAAAAAGACTTCGACATTCCCTTTGTCTGCGGAGCAACACACCTCGGTGAAGCGGTCCGAAGAATCTACGAAGGTGCAGCAATGATTCGAACAAAAGGTGAAGCTGGAACGGGTAATGTGGTCGCAGCTGTGACTCACGCACGCATCATAGACCAAGAAGTTCAACAAGTTCAATCCCTCGATGATGATGGACTTGATGTTGCAACAAATCAAATCATGCAACGATTCGAAGTCCTAGCAAAACATTCTGAACTTCCTGGAACACATATGATGACGCCATTTGGGCCAATCGATGACGCAATGACAAAAGAAGTACGAACAATCTTGGATGAGGTTCATTCGATGGGACGATTACCTGTTGTCACATTCTCAGCAGGGGGAATCGCCACACCCGCCGATGCAGCACTCATGATGAATATGGGCATGGATGGAGTGTTTGTTGGCTCAGGGATTTTCAAGTCAAGCGATCCTAAAACAATGGCAGACGCAATTGTTCTAGCAACGGCTCATTACAATGATGCAAGTAAAGTTGCCGAAGCAATGGCAATGATGCAAGGTGACCCCATGAGAGGTGATGAACTTGAAACTCTTGAGGTCCGATTGGAAGAACGAGGTTGGTAATCAACTAAGCGGATCAGAAATTCCGACTTCTCCAAGTGTCCACTTCAATGTTTTAACAACTCCTTCAAGTGCCTTGTGATTTCTTGCTGCTTCTTTCATGCCTTCTGTATCTTTTTCTCGCTTGCACGCATCGTACCATTCTTTCCATTGATGCATTTTTGCTTCTGCTCTCTCAAGCATCTCTTCAATCTGTTCCCAAGTCCTGTCGTAACGTCGCTCTGCAGACATAGTGGTCAATTTCGGCCGCTAGCCGATGTTTTATTATTGTAACGACGAGAGCATCAAAGATTTACTGAGGAATTCGTTCATTTTCTAGATGTGACCCTGGCGAAATAGAGACACCATCGCCAAGAATGCAATTGATGAGTTGAGTTCCATCTCCAATTGTACAAGACTCACCCACAATGGAGGACTGAAGAACACATTGCGAACCGAGTGTGCTTCCTTTCATAACGTATGAATTTTTGAGCGAGGTCTCGTCACCTATAACACAATCTTCGCCGACAAATGAATCACTTTGATGAAATAACGCCGTTGTATGCTGCGAAGAATTTGCTTCATTGTTATCTTCAAATTGTAGAGAGAACGGCAAGAAATGTTGATGTTGTAAAAGAGCACGTTGTGCATTAAGCAATTCTTGGGGATGGCCTACATCAAACCACATTCCTTCAATTTTCTTGGCATACATAGGCCAACCCATGTCAAGTAAAAGTGGAAAGAGTTCCTTGCTGAAGTCAAATTTAGTATTCTCAGGAATATGATCAAACACTTCGGGTTCGATGATGTAAAGCCCAGCGTTGATCAAGTTTGAAAATGCATCCTCTCGTTTTGGTTTTTCTGCGAATCTTGCGATAAAACCTTCATCAAGCCCTTCGGTTAGCGTGCCTTGATGACGGGCTGATAGTCCCACGATGCCATATTGAGACGGGTCGTTAACTTCCCACAGGGCCATTGTAACTTTTGCCTGATTTAATCTATGGGCTTCGAGGAGTGGTGTGAGATCATATGAGGCAACAGAATCTCCTGAACCAACGATGCATGTTTCATGCAATTCATTTTTTAACAACCGGACACTACCTGCAGTGCCCATTGGGCTGGACTCTTGATTCACTCGCGAGGGTATAGAAAACACTGAATTCCAATCTTGAACATGTGATTCCAGTTGTTCTCCACGGTAGCCGGTGGTAACAACAAGTTCGTCAACGCCTGCCTTAGCAAGACAATGAGCTACAAAATCAATCACTGGACGACCGAGTAATGTGACCATTGGTTTAGGTTTCGTTAATGTTAGTGGCCGTAGTCGAGTCCCCTCACCGCCGGCCATGATAATGCCGTGCATAATTCAGCCTCACTTTCTCTTCAATGCACCAACATTTACCTTGGGTTTTTTTGCCTTCTTTTTGCGTTGAGGTTGTTCGCCGTAATCACTCATTCCTAAACCTCCCATCAACAATTGACCTTCTGAAAGCAAGGTATCGATAAGATTTGAAGCTACTTCTTCGGATTCAGCCCCTGTTTTCATTTCAGTTTTGACCTGCTTATTGTGATCTGTCATCCAAGATTCACGCTCTTGCTTCGTCAAGTTAAGTTGTTCTCTTGTCTCATTGACTTCAACCATCATAGCTTCTATTTTCTCGTGAACTTGGTTGGCCTTTTCTCGTAATGCGACCGATTCCTCATGGAATCTGTCGCCCTCTGCTTTAAGGAAATCACGATGAGAAAATGACTCATCAAGCTCTACTTTGAGTTCATCAGCCTTGGCAATCACCTCAAGCATCAACTGATGAGATGCGTCAGCCTCTGCGGTTAGGGTCTTGATAGCAACATCAAGGTCTGATAAATCGAGTTTTACCATCTCAAATTGACCTACTTCTGGTTCAAGTTCCTCAACCCGTTGCTTCATTCTTTTCAGGTCTGACATGATTTTGTCTTCTCTTTTTTTGCCCGTTGCCGTGGTTTCGAAGATAGACTCGAGGTTAGCAATCTCACCTTTCAAACGAATATATTCTGCGGATGCAGATTGTTTCTCGCCTTTTTCTTTCCGTCGACCTTGTGATTGATTGATGAGATCTTTGCGTTGTGCTTGGAGTGCGTTTCTTTTTTCTTTGTGGACATTAATTTCAGCTCGAAGAGCCTTCATTTCCGCTAGGAGTAACGTGTGCTTTTCACGATGTTCTTTGTATTGTTTTTGAACTGTATTTCGCTGTTCTGCAACGGCCTTCGCCTCGGAATTGAAATTATTTCGAGTATCACGCAATTTTCGAACTCTTGATTCCATCGAATAGAGATTCTCACGGAGTGCCTTTTCGCTTTCTGGCTCAAAACGCTCTTCACGGGCCATGTCCATTCCATGATTCCTCCATTATCAATTCTATGGATTGAAATTGAAATCAAATTTGGCCAAAAAGATAGTATAAACTCATGATGATACTTGATAGAACACCAGTTCCTCCGACGATGAAGCTGAAAATTGAGGATGATTGTCGTAGCCATTGACGGAACTCTGTTCGTATTCGAACATTGATTTGACGACCAAGAATGAGTTCACCATCTTCTTCTTCTAATCGAATTGATACTGTTGCATCTCCTTTTGACTTTGGTAACAATGTTTGCCAGCCAACCGTTCCATCTTTCAATAATCCAGACATGATTCCAAGGACGTCATCGTCACCTTCTGCTGCTAATGGAAGCGGGGTGTCGCTCCACCAATATTTTTCACCTGGTCCGAGTTGGTATTTTAGGGCGATATCGCGAGGTTCGAAATTTGGCGTTTGAATCCGATAAACAATCGTCCTTGGTTGGTCAGATAAATTGTGCATCATTGTAAATAAATTCGCTCGGGATGTGACCACATTTTCCATATCGACTTCAAAAATTAAGTCGGGGAAGGCAGAAGACCGTCCAGATTCTAAATCTTGTTTTAGTCGGTCAATCATTCGGAAAAATGCTGGACAAGATTGGTTGACTTTTTGAAACAACGCTAACCAGACCTCAAGTGAAAACGATTCATTGTCGAGAACAAAATCTAAGCCATCTTTGGTAAAGACCTCCCCGAGTTCTTCGCGCATGGTTTTTCGATCTAATCCATTTGCATGTCGATAAATTGTAATGAGGAATTTCTCCCTTGCATACATGCGGTCTATTTTTTTCAAAAATCCTGATTCGACTTCTTTGATGTATTCATCATAACTCGCCCTCAGAAGTGGGTCCATGTGTGTTCGAAGCAGATCGTTGAACACCATTTGTAATGTTGATGGATGAACAGGTGGATCATATGCCATCAGTAAACCTGTTTTTTCAACCATATTGAAACTAGAATTACGGGTTGTTAGATGTTGCCCAATCGAGAGGAGTGTGAATGAAAAAGAGGCGAGAAGTGCAAGGTTACCGTAATTGTTACCGGTATCAATCAAAATCGAAGCCCCAAGAAAGAGGAGTGCGAGTAAGGCATAGATCAACGTCCATGTATGACCTGCCATGGATTTTTGCAGATAGTATTCCAACCCATCGAATCCGTGCAGAGATTCAACTGAACGATGTTGATTTTTGTAGTAATCAACTTGGTTGTGAAACGTGAGAAGTGACATTCGCACACGAAATCTGTGAAAACCAATAGAAAAAATGTAACCTATCAGAAGGACAGCACACAAGAGTGAGTTTGTTAGGGAAAATGAAAGATTAACGGTCGGTTGAATACTATCAATCCACCACTGTGGAGATGCTCCCTCAAAAGCCCAGGCCATGAAATACACGAGTATGGACACACAAGGAATAATAATGATCAATCGAAGACCTGAACTGATAATTTGACGATCGATTGCATGCAGTACTTGCTCGGATAACCTGAAACCTGGAGAAGATTCAGTCACGCTTCCAGAGGCCGATTCTACGACTTCACCGGAATCGCTCATGTAACAACCACCTCGGATGAAGTCAAAAGGATTCCACCTCTAATCGACGAGTTTGACCAAAATTTTCGACATCAACTCATCGTCCAACTCACAAAGCGATGAATCATCGAATTGAAATTCCTGTTCTCGCCGGATAATATTGGTTCCGAGTTCAAGGCCTTGCTTTGCAAGAATGGTTTTTTCTGGTTGCGAAAAAAACATCGCTGATACAATACATGAGGTATGGTCAGGTATGTCAGAAAGGAGCATGTACTCGCTTTTTATGTTCTCTAATTTGCTTTTGATGTGAACATCAGCTTCAGGGATTTCTCTTCCACTAGGGTCTTCGGATGCATTTGAAAATAGAAGAGAAAGTGAAACTTCCAAATCATCATCAATTGCATGTTCTAATCGACATGCTGTTTCGTGAGCATTTCCTTTGAATGGAAGAATGTCGAGTAAGAGTTCTGCGAGTCTATGGCGGCGTTTCATACGTTGACCGTGCTCAAGTCCTGTTTCCGTAAGTTTTGCACCTTTGTATGGTGTGTAAATCACCAATTCTTTACTCGCTAATCGGCGAAGCATTTCAGTGACAGATGCTGGTGATACACTCAATTTCTCTGCTAATTCACCGGTACGAACATGTGCCGATGGATCTTCTTCGTAACACTCGTACATCATTTCAAGGTATTCATCTTCAAACTCTTGAAAATGGCCCACCATTACTCTACCTCATGACGCTTTGAAAACACATTTACATGCAGGACACCGAACTGAACCATCATAGGAATTTGGTACCCGCAAGGAACGCTCGCAATCAGGACAGGATATCTCTTTCTTGCCATCATTGACCGTAGAATTTGGTTCTTCTTTAACCTCATCTTCTTTCTTTAGAGGGGCTTCGGACTCACCAGAGGATTTTGTAGCAACCTCAAAACTATGTTCACAATCTGGGCATCGAACTTTTCCTTCATACGTGTGTGGTATCCGAAGTTGTCTTGCACATTCCGGACAGTCGATTGTTTTCTTTTCTTCATTTGAAAACTGTCGATCCAGATTTTTCTTCTTGTGGTTTGATTCTTCTTTTTCCAAATTTGCTTGAGGCGGGTCAACCTTATGTTGTCTCAATCTCAATATGAAAATGATGACTCCCCCTAAAACAACGCCGTAGAATACCTCGAGCATCGGTATTTCAAACGAAGATTCATCAACAACAAGTTCACCTGATTGATAGAGTGTTGTTGATTCAATGCGTTTGCCTTCAATTAACCAAACTACTTTCAATTGAACCTCATTATTTGATGGCCAAATGATTTCTGGGGTAACTGTTGCTGATTGCGATGTTCCTTGGATTTTGGGTGCTGGGCCTGAAAACAAAACCTCTCCATTAGGGCCGAGAATTGAATATTCACTATTTCGGTCAACGAAAAATCCAGTGACCTGAAACGAAATTTCTACTTCCGTACGATCACCTTCAATTGGACGCCTCGGTGTAAGGAGAGGGTCGAGTTCAACGGTATATGTGGGCTCAGCGATTTCAAATTCTTCCATTGCAACGGAGCGTGTGGGGTTTGCCACCCAATCTATTGGAGTAACAATGACAAAAACTCCTTCACAGGTTCCTTGACCCACGTATAATGGTAAAACGACTGAACCTGTTGATAATTCAATTTCAAATTCCCCAACTTGTTCTTCAAGTGTGCCGGTAAAAGTGCCATACGAAATATGGACTTGTCTTTTTGAACCCTCACTTATCGACACTTTAACATCGAAAGACAAACCATCATTTTCACTCCACACAATCTTAGTAATATCGGTGTTAATGGCCTGAGATTCGCTGACATTGATTGAAACAATTCCTGAAGAATCTGTTGAAAAAGCTCCATCGAACGTCACTACCTTCCAATCAAATTCATACAAACCAGAACGAGGTAATTCAAAATCAATGCTCACCTCACCAGCAGAATTCGGAGGTAATTCGAGATATTCTCCGCTTTGTTCAACTCCATCGAAAGTCATGACCAATTTCGCATGACCTGTTTCAGTTCCAGTGTTTCGAATCAACATGGATGCGTGATAGCGGTCACCAACGTTCCATGGTCCAGTCATCGCAGTTGGTTTCGATTGACCTACAATCTCAAACATGGCCGATGCCATGTTGTACAATATCGTGACTTGGGGCACGGATTCATCATCAATTCGTTGGCCTGTGACCTCACAGGCGAGAAGACCTGGACGAACCGTGTGCTCAACAACGACTTGAAGATTCGATACCGGTCCTATGTCTATGGCTTGAAATGAAATATTCTCGCCATCCAATTCACAAGAATAAAATCCAGAATACGGCACAGAACCATTGTTCCAGATTCGAAACGTATGATTTGCCAAAGTCCCTGCGGGTAAATTCGTAGTCGATGACAGCGATTCAACTTCTAAAAGAGGGAGCGGCGGCGGTCCAACGAGAATATCACCAGACCTTGAGTGAATTCCTTGAATACCAGTGACGTTATCTAGAGTGATGGACCAATTCAGCACTCCCTCATTGAGAACATTTGGTGAGTATATTTGCACTATTTTTGTTGAAGAGGCATTGACCTCAATCTCATCAGAGGTGTAATTCCATTCCAATCCGTCGATAAATGATACAATCAACGTCCCCCTCCAATCATAATCACCCTCGTTCATGAGTGGTATTTGCATTCGGAGAAAATCACCATCTGAAAGGCTGAGATTTCCAGTCGAGTTGAGCATTTCATCAATGGATTCAAAGTATATTCCAGAAACAGATCCAATCGATATATTACTTGGACGTAATCTATGTAGGGTTCTCTCAAACGTCAAAATACCCGGATTGGACGAACTAAGGTTTACACCTACATCCCCTGAAATTGACACATTGAGGATACTGTAACCATATGGCAGCGAAGAAATATTTTTCGAAATTTGCTCGGCACCTGCCGCATCTATGGAAACGCTTTGAGATGAATTCTGAATCACTTGACCTTCAATAGACCGAATCTGGTATTCGATAGTTACATTTGAACCATACCCTGAATCTTCGACAATTGTAAAATTTACATGAATATAGTCACTTTCGATTTGTTCGAGTTCAGACAGGTTAATTGAGGAAGAATCGATGAATGCAGTTCCATTCTGAGCCACAGCAAACCCCATGAATGGAAATGAAAGAAGGCTCATGAACAAAAGGAAAACAACCAAGGAGGATTTGGCCGTTTTCTCCGCCATGGAGGACCACTAAATTTGAGGTTCTTCACTTTCACCCCTATTTGAATGACTACGCCACCTTTATTGAACATTGACGGGTCGGCGGGTTGCTATGCAAGTGGACAAACTCCTCGCCATCACCCCTGAGGCTTTAGCGAAAGCAATATTGCATCGTCGCGAGCGACTTGCCGAAGTCATACCCGAACAACTTGAGGCGAAGATTGATGAAAAATCGATTGCAGAAGATATTGCCCGAGATGCAAAAATGCAAAGGGATGAATTAAATGAGAAAGTTGCACGAATAAAAGCATCGAGAAATAACGCTCAAGCGAAGGCTAAAGCATTGTTTGAACAGGCCAACGCACTTCGAGAGAAAATCGATGAAGCCGGAGGATACAAGAATCCGGAACCTGAGTGGAAGAAGGAAAAGTTACAACAAAAATTGGAACAATTGGAATTTACGCTCGAAACCAACTGGGGCGATCATAAAACTGAGGGTCGGATTCACGATGAGATGAAACGCCTCATCCGACAACACGAGCAATGGGTTGAGAATCGTGCTGCATCGCAGCCACTCATTGCGGAGTTTAGAACATTAAACCAAGAAGCAGTCGATCTCATAAATCAAGCCGAGCAGTTCCATCAAGAAATGCTCCTTATCGTTCAAGAGAATGAAAAATTTCATTCTGAATATATTGACAAAGAATTCAAACGAAGGAACATTGATTCAAAAACAAAACAACTTACAAAGGCCCTACAGAGTAGTGAAATTGGTATTGAACATTGGCAGAGGATTTGTGATGGTGAATTCAAACGACTCCTTGTACCTGCAGAACGTGTTCGTGATGGCGGCATGTCCACCATTGCTGAAAATATCCAACGAAAGAAATCGTTTGAAGCAAAGCAAACTCGAGGTGAAGAAGAATGACGGCATCATCTGATGAAGCACGTCAAACGCCTGTCAAAAAAGACCTGTTTGAAGATTTGAGGAGTCGAAAAATTTCTGAAATAAAAAAAGAAATCACCCTTCTAGATAAGGAAATTGCTGACCTCACACAACGATTTGACGCCCTAGGCAATGAACTGAATAATGCTACAGGACTTGAATCCCTCCTTTCAGATATCATGGACAATGAGGAATACAAGTCAAAAAGTAAGGAAGCTAAGCAAATTGCAAACGAATTGAAAGCAACACATGGTAAGATATCTGAATTACATCAAATTAGAAATCAAATTAACGAACATGTCGGATTGCCATCCCATAGATGCGAAGATGAATTGCTTAGGGTGTACCAACGATTAACAGGAGAGGTCGATGTCTTCAAAGTGCCTTCAATTGAAAAAGAAGAAGAATGGTTTTCATATTTCTTTGAGTTGCAAGAGATGTACAAGTTGATGGTGAAGGCAGATGAAGCTCATAAACAGGCAGAAGAGTTGTTCAAAAAGCAGCAAGAAAATCTGAAAAAAATGAAAACGTTGAACTCTGAAATCTCTGCATCGTTCGATTCTGCTCTTGAAGATGACGCTGTGTTAGAGGGCGTTGAATTAAATTACAGCAGTTTGATGGAAATTCGAAAATCAATATACAACTTGAAAAAACTTCGCTCAAAATCTTTTCGAATTCGAAAAAAGGCAAGAAGAGAGCGTGGGCGCCTCAATGCATATATTCAACATAGTGAGAAGCCAAAGCAAAAGCCAAGAAAGGTGCGACCAAAGGGCCCTTCATCTGCGGAAGTGAAAGAAAAGGTGTCATCTGGGAGTTCTCTATCACTTCAAGAATTGGATGTTTTTTTGAAATCGGGGGGATTGAAAGATCTCGAATCGAAGAAACATGGAAGTGCTTCAGTTCAACGGAAGAAAAAGAAACAGAAGCCTTCGGTTCAAGTTGCCCGTGGCAAGCCTGCTAAATCAAGTAAAGGAATCAAAGATTGATATGAATCTTGAATGGACGCCCGGTTGTCGACCTTCAGAACTTTCCATTGAAGAAAAAGTGCAAGTGATTGACCTCTTTGAAAAACAGACGGGTGAACGATATACAATTCATTCTCTCAATGCGTTAGTTATTCCTGAATGGTACGGAAATCTACTCCTTAGGGATTCGTTCACAAATTCAATCAAAGGCGTGTTTTGGAGTCATCCTGTGGGCTATGAATCTGTGAGAATCGCAGCATTTGTCCTCGCCAATGATACACAAAATCAAGGCATTGGGACGAGTATTTGGAAGCATTGCGTGAATTTATTTTCAAATCATGGATACCAAACGCTACGATTAGAGGTACGTAGTGATAATGAACGGGCCCTTTCGTTTTATCACCACAGAGGATTAGTTATTTCTGAAACGCTCACGGGATACTATGCTGCTGGTCCTGGCTATCTCATGACTGGAAGGTTGCCATCGATGCAAAGTGCATCTACAGAATAACACAAACAGGATGAGGTCGAATGCTACAGGATATCCAAAATATTGAGGGCGTGACTCACATGTTCCAGTTTAGTCATGAGGAAGTAGAACTTTTTTCTTACCCAACGAAATGTGATGAACGAATGAAACGGAAAATCTACCAGTGGAAAACTTCGATATCGAACCCATCCTTGACAACAATTCGGTATCTTGACAAATTTGCAATCTTACATTTATCGAAACATTATCTTACATGCATTCTTTGTCACGAAAACAGCAACATTGGTGAAATTAGAAAAGCACTTCAAAATATCGAATAAGTTTGTTGTTCATCAAGTCTTAAATGGGGGAGCCAAGTGGATTTGCTCGGCGGGTAAGTGGAAACAAACCTCCCAAGGATGCGATGTGAATGTCTGAGTTCAAAGATTTTCTAGATTCAAAGAGGAAAATCATGGACAAAAAAGCAACAAAGCATCGTGAAGAACGTGATTCATGGCACGAAAAAAGTAGAGATTCTGCTTCAAAACGAAATGAATTAAATGCCGGTACTCGTGAACTCCTCGTTCAAGTACAAGAACAAAAAGCACTTCGAGATCAACTCAATGAAGTCGTTCGTGAGAAAAAGGCTATTCGGCAAAAGACCAGCGACGAAGTGAAAAAAATACGAAGTGCGATTCAGCCCGCAGATGAACAGGGAGATGACAAAGGACGGCACAGAAAGAAAGGCCGCCCAGAAACACTCGTTGGATTAAAAAAGAAACTACAGCGTCTTGAGCGAGAGTTTGAAACTCAAGCAAAAGGCCCAAAGGCCGAAAAGAAAGCACAGGACGAAATGCGACAAATTGCAAAGAAAATTCAGCAATTTGAAAACGAACAAAAGAATCTCGAAGATTCAGATGAACTTCGTGCAGCTTTGGATAAAAACAACAAAGCGTTTGAGGAATTGCAAGAAGCTGCAGACAAAGCACAACAGGCCCACGACAACATGATTCAATGGAGTAATGAAGTTGAATCCCAACGATCTGAAGCAGAACAAGCCCACAGAGAACTTCGAAAATGTCAACGCGAAGCCGATAATCAACATCATTTGTACATCGTATCTCTGCGATGTTTACACTCTATTCAAGAGATGATTCGAGCAATTCGAGCAGCAGAATCTGGAGAGACTCAACGACCTCAAGCAAGGGAAGAGGTTCAAGACCTCATGAGCAAATTGCTTGCCGGAGACACTCTTTCGACCGATGAACTCATGCAACTACAGCGGTATGATTAATCATCAAACTCCACCAACAAAGCAATAAGACCTCGCAGGTGCAAGACATTTGGAGGCCTACGATGATTTCAAGAGAAGAGATACACGACATCGTGTCCGACTATGACACCTTGAAACTTCGAATTGGAATGACGGCATCACATTCTGCACTCGACATTTGTGATGGTGCAATCGAAGAAGGATTTCCAACCGTTGCATACTGTAAACAAGGTCGTCACCAAACATATGCAAATTACTTCAAGACACACCGTTCAAGTTCAGGGCGAGTCGTCCGAGGCATGGTCGATAAAGCAATCGTCATGAATGATTTTAACGATATCATGAGCGAAACTATGCAAGAAGAAATGAGGAAGCGTAATGTCATCTATATTCCAAATCGTTCAATGACTTCGTATTCCTCAATAGATGACATTGAGAACAAATTCAAAGTTCCGATGTTCGGTTCACGAAATATGCTTCGAATGGAAGAACGAACAGAAGAGAAAGATTACTATTGGATTCTCGAGAAGGCTGGGTTGCCATTTCCTGAAGCCATTGAATCTCCAGAAGACATCGACTGTTTATCGATTGTCAAGTTACATCATGCTCAGAAAAAACTTGAACGTGGCTTTTTCACATGTGGCTCATACCAAGAATTTGAAGAAAAATCAAGCGACCTTCTTGCACAAGGCGTGATCGACCAAGCATCACTTGATGGTGCACGTATCGAACGCTATGTCATTGGACCTGTGTTCAATCTAAATTTCTTCTACAGCCCGTTATCTCCAAAAGGGCAGCAACTGGAGTTGCTTGGTGTTGACTGGCGATTTGAATCTTCGCTTGATGGTCATGTCCGACTACCTGCCCCCCAACAAATGACGCTTCCATCTCACCAACAAATACCAGAAATGACAGTAGTTGGCCACAACACAGCCACAATTCGTGAATCGCTTTTGGAACGTGCCTTTGACCTTGGAGAGAAGTTCGTTGAAGCAAGTAAGGAGCACTATGACCCAGGCATCATTGGACCATTCTGTCTCCAAACCTGTATTGACAAAGATATGAACTACTACATCTACGATGTCGCACCTCGTTTAGGCGGTGGAACAAATGTTCACGTCAACGTTGGCCACCCATACGGGAATGCCCTTTGGCGAAAGCCAATGTCCAGTGGACGACGCATTGCC
>Ga0255778_10000268_pt1 | contig 47796 bp, 30 predicted proteins | sample 071ome_31_FD_179976 | JGI IMG/M metagenome (GOLD analysis project Ga0255778, IMG submission 179976) | Coastal salt marsh microbial communities from the Groves Creek Marsh, Skidaway Island, Georgia - 071405CT metaG (version 2) | ecosystem: Environmental > Aquatic > Marine > Intertidal zone >...
GCGTCACACGATGACGACGACGACGACGATGACGATGATGTTGGCGACGACGAGCGGAAGGTACGCGCGCGCGTTCGATTGTTTGTTTGTTTGTGTACTCTCGCGATCGGTGGTGTATCGCATCTCGCGGTGGGTCATCGGATGGATGACGATGGATAGAACGGATGGATGACACGTTGGATGGGTGACGGGTCATGCGGTGCCGTTCGGTAAATCGCGTCTTCATCGTTTCGTCTCGGACGACGGCCGGCGCGGGTGTTCGTTCTTCGCCCGCGGTGATCGCGTCGCGGCGGTGGGCGTGATCGCGGTGATCGCGTCGCGCCGGGAGACGGAACGGATGGACGGAGGATGGCCGTGTCGCGCGCGCGCGCTGACTCGCGGACGCGCGCGGATCTGGGCGACTGGACGCGGGAGACGGGTTCGGTTTCGGGTTGGGACGGATCGCCGCGGGAGGTTTGAAACCACCGCGAAACCGGTTCGTTTGAGTGACGATCGAAGGGGCGGTATCGGAGGATTGGGGTCGCGCGAGCGCGTCGAGGCGGCGCGTTCATCCGGTGGACGCGGTCGTCCGAGGGGGGTTCGCGGCTCCGACGGTCGGACGGTTGTGTTTCTTTTTTTGTTCTTTGTCGTCTTCCGCCGCCGCCGCCGAGCGTGAGGAATCGACCGAGACGGAGGATGGGGAGAAATCGTACGGTTTCAAACGGATCGATCGATTGACTGACTTTAACGCGTGACTTTCGTCGTCGTTTCGCTTTACCAAACGCAGATCTACGAGGGGCGCTCCGACGACGGCGACGAAGAGACGCGTCGGACCGACTTCGAGCGTCCGACCGAGAGGTGCGAACGCCAAGACGCGAGCTTCGGCGGATACCGAACGGGCGGTGCCAAAGGTGATCATCGATAACAAGTCGGACTCGTTCGCAACCGTGGTTGAGGTTTCTTTTGGTAACATTTTGGGTGAGCTGCTCGATACGGTGGCGGCGCTTAAAAACCTCGGGTTGGACATTTCCCGAGGCGAGGTTACCATGGGGGATGAGGCGGAGAAGACGTCCAAGTTTTACGTGGTGGACAAGGTCACGAGCGAAAAGGTGACGAAGAGCGAACGGCTGGAAGAGATTCGTCAAACCATCTTGACGAACATGAAGACGTTTCACCCCGAATCGAAGGAGTACATCTCCACCGCGGCGCCGAGGTCTATGGATTCGGAGGGCAAGCTGGGCAAGGTGAAGAGTCGCGTGTCCACGCGCGTCACGTGCGCGCCGGAGAGGTACCACTCCAAGTTGTGCATCGAGTGCTCCGATCGCCCGGGTCTCTTGGTGGAAATCGTGCGCGTTCTGAAAGATCTCAGCTTGAACGTGGTGAGCGCCGAGGTGGATACCATCGGCGACAAGGCGAGCGACATCATTTACGTCACGCACCGAGGCGAACCGCTGAGCCCTTCCATGGAACAGCTCGTCATCAACTCTTTGTCTTACTATCTCTCCCTGAGCGAGGAAGAATCTTACTAGGCACGCGTGCCATTCCACGCCTGCGTCTGTCTTGTCTGTCTTTTTTAACGTGACAACGCGAGTTAAAGCAAACATCTTCAAATAGCGTTGATTACAATCGTCGACGTCAGGCGTCTTGAATCCTAAAACGAGTTGAAATCACATGCAATCAGTATTCATCCATCCATAATCTCTCTCGTCTGTCGTCCGCCTCCCACTGATGCGTGTCTACGCGTTCCTTTGGGCGAATGGCTCGTCGCGCAGTGGGATTGGCGGGATTATCAGTTATCACTTTGTTGTCTGCAATTACAGGGATGCTCGCTGAAATGTTCGGCGAGAAGTACGAAGGTGTCATCACACGCACGGGCACAGATTGGTGCAATCTGAATTCGGTGCGGCGTACGTACACGAAGCCGGAAGATGTCCGTGGGATGGAGCGAGGAAGCAGCGTCCAGACAGAGCCGAGACACCCCCGCAGTGCTGAGTCTTATCGTTAAGCAAGATTTCCTTGCATTCAACGACGTCGCCGCTTCCATTTCCGTTGAGCGCTCTTGATGCTACGTCTCTAAGTTCGTTCAAGTCAGCCGGCCAAGAGTGCTCGATGCACGTCTTCTTGACCTCGGCGCAGCGCGCCTCGCACGTCTGCAAAGCTCCGAATCGGGTTTGCATCCACTGAATGCCGGTCGACGTAATTCGTTGATCTTGCGGCAGCGCGTCTACGGGGCCGGATTCTTCGTTGGGTTTCATACCCGCCGCCGCGAATCTACCGGGATTATCATTCGCCTTGGGCGCCGCGGGCTGCACCGGCGCTGGAACATCGTCGCTTGCGGCGGCGAGCTGAGATTGCTCCTCACTCTGATCCGGCTGAGCGTACTGCTGCTGTTGCGGCTGCTGTTGCGTCGCCGGGTGCGCGTACTGCTGCTGTTGCGTCTCCGGTTGCGCGTACTGCTGCTGTTGCGCCGCCGGTTGCGCGTACTGCTGCTGTTGCGCCGCCGGTTGCGCGTACTGCTGCTGTTGCGTCGCCGGTTGCGCGTACTGCTGCTGTTGCGCCGCCGGTTGCTGAGACTGATCCACCGGCTGAGCGTACTGTTGCTGTTGCGACTGCTGCTGCTGAGACTGATCCACCGGCTGAGCGTACTGTTGCTTGTACTGCTCAACCAGATCGTCAGATTCAGTACCCTGAGCCCACTGCTCTTGAGGAGCGTACTGCTGTTCTGGGCCTTTAGAATACTGCGCCACGTACTCCTCCTGTTGCTCTTCGTACATTGACTTCTTTTCCGGATCATACACCTCCTTCGTCGAGTGCACGTGATGGTGCTGCGTCGAGCTCGACGAAGGAGAGTCAAAGCTACTTGGTGCGCTCGATTTGTCGTCGTCGTCGTCGTCATGCTTGATTCGTAAGTGATGCACTGGATGACCGTTGCCAGGGACGCCGACGCAACCTGTTACGCCGTACTTTTCACACACGCATGCGTGACAAGGCTCCCAAGCGGGATCGTAGATGATGGTTTCATCTTCGTAATCCGTCTTGCAGAAGCGACATCCGTTGTCGCCCATGCACCCGATCCCACCGTCTCTCTCGCATTCTGGATCCCACATGAGAAACAAAATCTTGCTATCGCACACGTTATATTTGCACGTGCGACCAGCTCCGGAGGAGGAGGAAGAGGCTCGCGTGATCAGAGAACTACTGCTGCTGCTGCTACTGCCGCCCCCGCTCGGCGAAGACAAAGAGTATGACGAAGCCGACTGCTCGCTCGTCGTAGAAGTGGGCGAGGCGTAGCTCGAGGCGTAGCTCGAGGCGACGCTCGACGACGACGAGCTGTCCTGATGATTATGCGAGTGATGCGCACCTAACGCTACCGCGTCTCCCTTGCAGCCAGTGATTCCGTGGTGTTCGCACACGCACTGCTCGCACAGAGCGTACGTGCCACCGCCGGGTTGTCCCTCAACCTTGCAGAATCGACAACTCGATGTACCCACGCACCCGAGCCCACCGTCTCTACACGAAGGATCGTACACTTGGTACTTATCGCCGCAGACATCCATGTTACAGGAAACACCAACGTCGCCGCCGTCCAGCGTTTGCATGACTCCCAGCGACGCCGAACCACCGTCGTTGTTGACGGCTGCGGCTTTACTAGCAACTTTGCGCTGTGCATCGTCGAACGAGACGGCTGTCTTCGCCTTCATGAAGGATGGAGCGTTAACCAAAAATTGTTTAACCTTGGCAGACTCTTGTTCGCCGAGCATCGGATAGTCCGGCTCGTGATCGCTCAAATCAGCCGCGTCGCCGAGCTCGGCGTACCCCGTCGTCGGCGACGACGACGACGATCCCGTCAAGTCAGTCACCATGCCTTCGTACGACGCCCCCGGCAATCGCCTCACCTTAATTTCATCCTGCGATTCACCATCCTTTCCTAACGACGCCAACCAGTTCGGCCCGGCGTTACCCGCGGTCAACGCCGCTCCGAGCGCGAGAATCACCCCCGCTCCGAGCGCCGCCGCCGCGACTCTCACCGTTCGTCCCCGTCCCCGCCGTTCCTCCGTCGGCGCATCCGTTGTCGTCGTTCTCCACCCCGCGCCTTCCTCTCCGCTGAGTAATCTCGCGTTTTCCTCGTCGGCGACCCGCATCGTCGTCGTCGTCGTCGTCGTCGTCCTCAACCAAGTGAAGTGAAGTGAAACAACACCCTTTCAAGATTCGGTCGATCCTCGTCTGCCGCGCGCGCGCACACCGAGCGACGTCAAACCCCACCGGGTCCCGCGAACACTTTCAACGACGCGTTCCTACGCCGCGGTCGCGCTCTTCCCCGAGGACGCCCTCCGTCTTTCGTCGTCGTCGTCGTCGTCTGCCGCGCGTAACACCATCGATCGATCGTCTTCGGTCTTCTGCTTTTGCCACATGTCCGAATTCCACATGTCCGATCGGATAAAAAAACATACATACCCCAAACGTACGCATCGCGTTGTTTTTTCAACCATATGACGCTTTCACACTTTCATATTTATACACGTACGGTACGTAGTGTGTCATATTTAACAACACTGTTTTCACTTTAACGCTCGTATCCATTTTTGTTTCCTCCGACGGTACTAGTATACGATAGAGTAATAGTACATACATTAAGTGTAACGTCCACGTACTGAACCTCGCACAAAGGATATGATTAGGAAACTTTCGTGACGACGGCTCGGGGCGATCGTCCCCGACGCGCGCGCGCCACACCGACGACGATTCGGACGACGACGACGCCCTCGCCGTGTCCGAAATCGCGCGCGGCGCACGAAAAAACAACGCACACGCGCGGGAGCGCTTGCAGAGCATCGTTCGGCGCACACCGACCGACCGACCCTTCGGAAGACGAACGACGACGATTCGTCCAAGGAGGAGGGACCCATCATCGATTTTCTTTGGACGCGCCGAACGAGGCGTACTAGCGGCACGCGGGAGACCACGTAAAACGTCGAGCGGTACGCCTCGACGGGTTTCCTTTTCTTGCATTTTTTCTCGCGTTGATTCGCGTCGAATCATCATCGACGACGTGAACGACGACGTCGCGCGACCGAGTCGGCGAACGAACGCTCTGAGTCAGCGGGCATGTCGGCGCTGGTGCGATACCACGACGCGTTGGCCAAGGCGGCGCTCGCGTCTGGGTTCGCGTTCGGGTTCGTGTACACGAGCAAAACGGGCGTGAGTCCGATGGCGGGGATTTTCGGCGGCACCGCGGGGGCGACGAGACGGGGGGATAAGGTGGTCTCCGTCGTCGCGGGGACGCCGCCCTGACGGTTCGCTGACTCACCGACTCGCGCCCCGCCGGACTGGGCTCGATTCGCGCGCGGAAGAAACGATTTTGTTGTAAACGACGACGTCGACGCGCGATGACGATACGATGCGCATGTAAAACAGTTTTGTAACAATTACACTACGATTGTCGAATGAAAGAATTCGCTCCTCGTCCTCCTGAAAGAGAAAAGAGGGGCGCGTTTTCGGGGTTGTCCTAGTCATCGCCCTGAGCGGACGACGCCGGGCGCCCAGTCTCTATGTCGTCGTCGATGGTTTGGACGTCTGAGCCCGTGCGGCGGTGTCTCACGGGACGCCTGAACGCGCGGGAGAAGATTGAGGCGCAGAAAGCGCGCGCGCGCTCGACCGCGGGTCCGAGACCGATCGTCGTCGCCGTGCACGAGGCGAAAAAGGCGACGCAGACGACGACGTACGGAACCCAGCGGGCAGAATCAGAGCTCCCGAGAACGGCGAGGGAGACGACCAAGAGGACAATTTGCATCGGGAAACCGAATTTCATAAAGTCTGCAAAGACGTAACCGCCGGGACCGTACACCATGAGGTTGGTTTGGTATCCGAAGGGCGACATGAAAGAGGCGGACGCCGCGAGCATGAGCAGATAAGCCATCTTTTCGAGGGCGATGTTTTCTGATTCAGCCGCGCTCGCGGCGATGGGCAGCATGAGCGCCGCCGCGGCGTTGTTCGTGACGATGTTGGAAATCAAAAAAGTGGCGAGATAGACGGCGCCGAAGAGTCCAACCTCGCCGGTGCCGGTGACGCGACCGAGGGAGACGAGCTTCTTAGCCACCTCCTCAGCGACGCCGCTATTCTGCATAGCCTTTGAAACACCGAACGCGCCAGCGATACAGACGATGACGTCCCACTTGATGGCGTTCCGCGCCTCTTGCTGTGTGAGCGTTCCGGATCCAATCATCACCGCCGCCGCGAGCACAGCAGCAGTGAACAATTCCATGACTCCCGCGGTGTACAGAGCAATCATGGCGAGCGCGCACAAGAGGGAAGGAATCAACAACCGCAGACGCGGCGGCGTGGAGTCGTCCAAGACACTGATAAGGGCAAAATCACCCTGAGCTCGAGCGCTTTGCCTGAAATCGGGGCCCGCGTCGAGCAAGAGAACGTCCCCAGGATGCAAGACGACGTCACCGATTCTCGAGTGCACTCTGGCCCCCTCGCGATGGACGGCGATGACGACGGCATTGAAACGCGTGCGAAACTTGACGTCCCGGATCGACTTGCCGACCAAATCACCCGTTTTTGCGACGACGGCTTGAATCAATCTGCGATCGTGGCTCGAAACTGCAAGTTTGTCCACCTGATCGCTCGAGTATGGCGCCAAGCCGGGAACGCGCCGAAGACTCGCAATGGCTGCAGCCCCACCCGCATACCACATGACGTCGTTCGCTTCCAGAGGTTCGCTCGGATCAATGACGGTCGTCCTATCAGCCGGTGCTTCGCCGATGGCGGAGGTGCTCGCCGCGGTGCTCGCGCGCGTTCGCTCGATGGAGACGAGGAAGAGTCCAGGCAGCGATCGCAAGCCGCTATCCACCGCCGTCTTTCCAATGAAATTTCTCGCTGTGGTCTCTATCCGCACCGCGATGAGGAACTCCTTCCCAGTGTTCGACGCACCGCGCCCGTGTCCGATGATCTCCAAGTCGGCTCTCGCCTTTGCTAATCGTTCGTCGTCGTGCACATCCGCGCCTTCAGACTCTTCCAAGAGCTGTATCAACGGGGATCCATCTTGCGCCTGGAGCACGAGAGTGTCGCCAATCTGAAACACCAACGAGTTGAGCTTGCCAGAAGGTGTACGCCCTCCGCGTTGCACGGCGATGATCGCCCCGCCGTACGTGGTTCGTAAATCAGCCTCAGCAGGGGTTTTACCCAGGAGAGACGACCCCGCTCGCACCGAGCAGCGCACAACAGATTGTCCCTTCTTCTTCACAGCCTCTATTCCGGTGACGGGCTCTAGCAATGTTTTAATAACCGTGATAATTTCTTCCTTTGTCGTAGTGTCCTGCAGCACTTGCAATCGCCAAATGGAGACGGATCTTGATCCCACAGCAGAAGCTTCGCAGTGGAGCAGCTGGACGCGCAGGCGGTTCAGCGCCTGAGAAATATCATGAAGTAATCCCGGTCGATCGTTCGCGCTAATCCCTAAAACCATTCTGCCCACGTGCGATGGGTTCGCCATATCCGCGTCTGGGTCTGTGTCAACAGTCACGAGAGGGGGACCGAGCGCGGTTTCGCTTTCCTTGGCGCTAATCATGGCTTCGCCGCTGCTCAGTTCTCCCATCGCCGTCTTGAGATTCTCTCCGTAGAGCCTCAGCGCTTGAGACTTGGATCGAGCGATACTTTCGTCAGACTCTGACCCAGCCCCTGAAGTGTAAGCCCCCCCACTGCCGGCGCCACCGCCATCCGATGAGTAGTATCCCCCACTGTGCGGAGTGCCGCCGTCGCTTGTGTCGGTGTGCGTGGCAGATCGTCTCGGACGAGCCTTCCTGCGGCGACGACGCAGCGCGTAGATACCCTCGTCCGCTTCTTTGTAAATTGCATGCGTACGCGCGAGCTTCTGCAAATCGGCGATACTACTCGTGGCTTGTATCATGCGTTCCTGCGCACTGTCATATTGTTCTGCCTCGTCGTCGCTGGCCTGGCGCCCTTCCTCTTCATCATCTTCGTATTCCTGCGTGATAGCCATGAGACCGTACTCGGCGCAAACCTTACCTAAAGACTCAATCATACCCGTGAAGTACAAGATATCCCCTTGATTCAGGATAAACTCTGGACCAATTGCTCTGAGTAGAATGTCGTCTCTTCGAACGCTTACGAGATACAATCCTGGTAAACCTCTTAACCCGCTCGCCGCCACCGTGTGCCCCACGGCTGGCGACCACCCCTCCACTCGAGCTCCCACTAACAAATCTTCTTCATGCTCTTGGCGCTCTTTCGGAGCTCCCGCTATTCTTCTAGCGCCGTTTGGCAAGAGAAACGGCGATGCGAGCAACACGTAAGCCACCCCGGCGAGTGCCACGGGTACGCCGTACACTCCTAAATCAAACAAACCTATGTCCACGACGCCAGACGTGTTTGGATGACTCGCGACCCAGCTCTTCACCATCCCTTGCACGACGAGATTCGTCGACGTACCGATAAGCGTGCACGTGCCGCCCAAGACGCTCGCAAACGACAGCGGTATCAACAACTGTTCCTTCGGCACCCCCGTCGACTCCGCCCACCGCAGCACGATCGGAATCATCACCGCAACGACTGGGGTGTTGTTCAAAAACGCGCTCACGCACGCGATCGGTATCATCAACCGAAGCTGCGCGCCCGCCACGGTTCGCGGTTTACCCAAAACCTTCCCCATGTACCAGTCCAAGCCTCCCGTCGCGCTGATTCCCGCCGCGACGACGAAGAGCGCCGCCACGGTTAACAACCCTTCATTCGCAAACCCAGACAAGGCTTCCTGAAGCGTGATCACCCCACCGAGATTGAGCGCGCAGACGCTGAGCATCATCACCCAGTCTGGTTGCACCCAGTCTCTCAGCAGACACACAAAGGCGACGACGACGACGCTCACTGTGAACCACGGCTCGAAGTCGCCGCCGGACGCCATCGCGACAGTGAGGACGACGACGACGACGACGACCGCGACGGACGACGCGCTCGGCTCGAGTCACCCGATGGATCGATTACCGGCGTGGTCGCGACACGTTGTGCCGACGTTTCAACGCTTTTTATTCCTCAGAGTTAGACACGCATCTTTCGAACCATGTCGAACGAACGCGGAGCGAACAGACGCCGATCGACGAGACGGGTGATTGGAATTCTCATCGCGTGCGCGACGCTGGCGCTGGCGACGCCGGCGTCGGCGTTGACACCGAGACGCGCGACGGTGAAGACGAGATCCGTCTTGAAAGGCATGCGACGCGACCGGCTCGATTTCGCTCTTCGGAAAGACGACGCGTCGTCGCCGAACGGATTCGCGGTGGGGATGACGCGTCGAGGGGCGAGCGGAAGGCTTCGAGAACGGGAAATTGATTTCGCGACGCTTCATGCGAATGGGTTGTTGGAGGAGCCTTCGGGGAACCCGATCGGCGCCGCAAGCGGTTACTTTGCGTTGAACTCAACCCAGGACGCGCACATGTTTTACACGTACTTTCCCGTGCGCTCGACGGCGAAGGAGAAGAAGGATCCGAGGGATTACCCGGTGATCATTTGGTTGACTGGTGGTCCCGGGTGCAGCAGCGAGCTGGCGATTTTTTACGAAAATGGTCCGTATGGATTGTCTCGAGACGAAAAGACGGGCGACTTGGCGCTGCGGGAGAGAGAATTTGCTTGGAACGATGCCGGGAACGTCATCTTCGTCGATTCTCCCGTGGGCACCGGGTTCAGCTACAGTGGGTCGCGAAAAGACGCGGCCAAGGATGAAAAGACGGTGGCAAACGACTTGTTGGAATTTTTACAGGAATTTCTAGTGACGCATCCCGAGCTGGCGGATAACGACGTCTACGTGACTGGTGAATCTTACGCCGGGCACTACGTTCCGGCTTTTGCGCACCGAATATTCGAAGCGAACAAATCTGGCGAGGGTCCCGTGCTCATCAACCTGCGTGGTTTCGCCATTGGTAACGGTTTGACGGACCCAACAATTCAGTATGGTGCCTACACGGATTATTCCATTGGAAACGACATTGTGAGCGAAGAAGTCGCGAAACAGGCGACGGAAAAATACCCCGAGTGCGCCAGATTGGCGAAAGAGTGCGCCGATGCCGATTTGACGCGCGCTGGTCGTCATAAGTGCATGGATGCAGTCGACTTTTGCATGGATATTCCTGAAACGCTCCTTGAAGACGCCGCACGACGAAACAACGGCGTGCCGATGAATGTGTACGATATTCGAAAATCCTGTGACTCTGATTTGTGCTACGACTTTTCTGACGCCGAAAAGTACTTGAATCTCCCGGAAGTTCAAAAGGCGCTCGGGGTGAGCAAGCAGTGGACGATGTGCGATCCGCAAGTGCATCAAAATCTCATGGCAGACTGGATGAGAGACTACGAGCCGCTAATTCCGCCCATGCTCGAAGGTGGAATCCGCGCGATGATTTACGCCGGTGAAAATGATTTCATTTGCAACTGGCTCGGGAATTTACGCTGGGTCAAGGCGATGGAGTGGAGTGGGCAAAAGGGCTTCAACGGGGAGAGCCCGCAGCCGTTTGTCGTAGACCAAGCGGGCGAAACCGACGTGATCGGCGGCGAAGTTCGCGAATACGGCTTGCTTTCCTTCGTGAAAATTTCCCAAGCCGGTCACATGGTTCCCATGGATCAGCCGCGCAACGCGCTGACGATGATTGAACGATTCGTCCAGGGTGCGTCCATCGCTCGAGGTGAAAAACCAGTGGCATCTGAGACGCGGTGAAGTAGAAGGAAAAAAAGTCGTGAAAAATCGACGCTTGTACATTTGCGTTCATTGTTATCATCAAAACACTCTAATGTGATTAAGTTATTCGCCTGATTTTTCCCTGATTTTTGCGCGACGATTCTATCCCAAAATCTTCGCGAGTTCTTCTTGCCAAAGCGCATGGCGCGCGGTGACGGCCCGTGGGTTGGAAACTGTGAGCTTTGAAAATTCTGAAGAATTGTTCAGGTTAATCCAGGCAGCTAAGATGGCATTCTTGTTCGCCAACGCCTTTTCGGTGTCGACTCGGCTCAAGGAATACATGAGAGTATCCCACAACGCGACATTCACCTCACCAGAGGTGAAGTATTCGCTGAAGAACATGCCGTTGACATCCTCCTCGGTGACTTTTTTACCCTTGCCGACGGCGGACGTGGGTCTAAAAGCAGAGTCGCCAAAGATTTCGTAGGCGAGTTTGACGGTGCGAGTGAAAGATTCGTGCATTTCCCCGGCGTCTTGCGGCGTCATGTCTTTGTTCTCACGCATTTCTTCGTTGAGCCAAGACTTGATCGGGATGAAGAAACCGTCCGGAGTGGTTCTCAGCATGGTAAAATACCTCAAAACGAGCTCACGATCGCGCATGCGTAAGTGAGGCGTCTTGGAGCGGTAAATCTTGAGAAGATGTTCGTTTTGCACGAGATCCTCGAGGAGATCGGTGTACATGCCCTGGTAAATGCAGTTCCTCAACTCTTGTTCATTGAGCTGCGTCGCACCCATGTTCAAACGCTCAAACACCTCAAACACAAAATCCGGCTGTGAAGATCGAGAAATGGTGTGCACGTTGAGCGGATAATCCAAGATGGTCTCTTGGAACCTCTCGTGCAAATCGGTAAACGTCTTACCGTTGAGATCCTCGTACACTTCCAAACCAGTGAGCTTGAAAGGCGAACCATCCGGGAATTTGCCTTGAATAAAACTCCAAATCGACGTCAAGCGTTGCTTACCGTCCACCACCTCAAGCTTGCCGCTCTGAGTCTCGTGAAAAAACATGGTTGGGATTGGAATGTTCAGAATCAATGACTCCACGAGCTTACTCGCCGTGCGAACCGTCCACACGTACTCTCTCTGATAACTCGGTCGCAAATTGACCTTGCCGCGATTAATCTTGTCGATGACGCTGTTCACCGTAAAGTCCGCCTTTTGAATCTGCAACGCATCTCTGTCCACCTTGAACAGCGTCTCTTCCAAATCTGCAAACAGATCATCCTCCTTGCCCTGCGGTTGCCTCCCGTTGAACGGCTTGGTCGCTCCTGGTGCCGATCCTTTCGACACGCGACCCCACAAAGATTCATCGCCGCCGCCGCCGCTCATCTCGTCATCCCCGCCCTCCTCGCGCGCTTCGCGCCAGAGCTCTTTATCCTGTTCGTCCCCGAGTAACGCTCCGCGCACGTTCAATCTCCCGCGATCGACGCGAGCGCCGCGTCCCTTTGCGCGCGTCGTTAACACCGGCGTTCGTTTCGCGCCCAGACGATGCGTCGTCACAATCTTTTCCAGAGTCTCCCTGCGTTCTCGCGTGCTCGCGCGCGCGTGCGTTCGAGCGGCGCACACCGTCGTCGACATGTTTACTTTGATTCCGTGTCCTCGTCCGCTTCGGTCGTTCGTTCGTGCGACGACGACGACGACGCGCGGTGGTGTGCGGTGTCGCGCGGCAGATTTCAAAAATCTCACGCTGCTGTACTGAACACAATTACTGGGCAAATATTTGTTAATATATGTAGATCGTGTCTGTCGCGCGACAGCTCTGTCAGACGCGCTTGAAGAGAACGATACTGCCTACTAGTTAGTGTTACTACAAAGTCTCTGTTGTCTCTAATGCTCTAAGTTTACCAGTTGTGGTCTCTCGTGAACGTCGTGCGTGCCGATTTGACGCTCGGCGCGTCGATCGAATACACGCTCGAGGTGGCCATCGGACATGGAGGCGCACGCGGACATTTGAACGTTTTCCGGCCAATGTTGCACACGCGAGAGAATGCCAAACCAATCCGGTGGGAAGCGTTGGCGTCCGTCTCGCGCGTCGTTCGGTGGTAAATCTTCTTCGCCGATGACGGACGCCAGGTGATGGAGGATGTCGATGCTCTCGCGGACGTGTTCTGGATGGTTGAGACGCGGCTCGAGTTTGGCGTCGTAAAAAGCCAAGAGACTCTCTTGACCCTCCTCGCGAATCACCGCGTTCACTCTGTGCGCGAGCGAAATTAGCGTGCTCGTCGTGTCCAGTGGGTTTGCCATGAGATGCGGCGCGAGCGCCAGGAGCGCGATGGTGTCGTCAGCGTCTGATGTGACGGCAAACTGCAAGGCAAAGTCCTCTGGAAATGTGTCCTTGGCGTACGCCAACATCGAGCGGAGCACCCGAATAGACTCCACGTACTCATCCGATTTGTACGCAAAGTCACCTTTCCCGTCGTCGCCCCAAACTAAAGAGAGCGAGATGATGAATCGATCGCACGTGTCCGCGCAGAACGTCTTGCGATAGTCCAACGCGGCGTCTACGATCAATTTTTCATTGCGCTCGATGAAGTGCACCTTGTCAGACAAGCGCAACGGCATCACGACGGCGCGATCCAAGCCTTGACCGAGCGGCGATTGCGAAATCGCACCCTTCTCTCTCTCGTGCGCCGCTAACACTGCAGCGAACGCGCGCGCACCCTCGGCACCAGTTTGTAAAAATCGCGACAAGAGCGTCTCTCCGTACACCTCTGGCTGCTCTAAAATCTTCGCCCGCGCGTTCAACCACCCGCTTCCCCTCCGCGTCACCACGTTACCAATCCTATATCCACTCCCGTGTCTGTTCACCGGTATCTTCCACAGCTCGCTCTCGTCTTCCACGAGAAGCGTCCACGCGCTTGAGCTCAAACTCGTTCCAGCGCCCAAGCTCGTGTCGCTCTCGTACACCGGTTTCGGGTCCGCCAACCACGACTGCGAGTCTTCCGCCTCCTCCACGGACGCTCTCGGGAAATCTTCTGTTGTAAAACTCTCCGCGTCGGATTCCGCGCCTGGTTTCGTCCCAGACGAAGACGGGAAGCGTCCCGCTTGAAGAAGTCCGAAACCTTCGCGTTCAACACCCTCGTCCGCGCTGAGCCGCGCGTTTAACCACCCCCCGTCGTTCGCGCCAGCTTCGTCGACGTCACCGAGACTCGCGTGCGCGAAACGTCGCGGGCGCTGCTCTAACCCACCGAAGCTCGCGTCTTGGTTCCCGGCGGACGCGGCGCCGACGGAGAGAACGATCGCGGCGAGAGCCAACACCCCGAGGCAGATGACTCGGGGGACGATCGACGCCGTCGATGCCCGCGGCGCATCGTCGTTCGCCGTGTCTAACAACACCGCCGTCTCGTCGGACGATGTCGCAGACATTGCGCCGCGCGCGCGCGATGCGATCGTTCGCGTTCGCGTCGCGCAATGAGGTGACACTCGAACTGACTGAAAAACAGGAAAGTGTCGCAAGCGACGCACCGCGGCGCCGAATTGAAAGAATGAAATTTGAACCTCTACAAGAGTCTATGAGTTCACTGATTGCTAGATTGTCGAGCGACGACGGGAATGGCGACGCGCGCTCATTACAAGTTGCACACTTCGGACCCACACGCGACAACCTTCGTTGGCTTGCGATCCGAGACGCCGTTGAAAGGAACGTCGTTTGACGATACAAAGATGACTTGTTCCGGAGCGGTCGAAGCCTTTGGGAGGAATTCGAGCACCTCACCGATGACGGTTGTGTGAGGATATCCGGCTGAGCGCAGCGCTTGGACCGCGGCTTCAGCGTTTTCGCTCGGAACTGAGGCCAGCATACCTCCAGCGGTTTGCGGATCGAACAAAAGCGGGTAGCGAGGTGCGGTGGAGACTTGCGACGGGTTCGCCACAGCACGAGCAAGACGAACGTTCGCCGGCTGGAGGGAACTCGTGATACCCAGCTCGACGCATTCCAATGCACCGGGAAGGATCGGCACTGCGTCCATGTCGAGGACAGCGGCGGCGTTACTACCTTTGCACATTTCCACGAGGTGACCGAGTAGTCCAAATCCAGTCACATCGGTACACGACGTGGCTCCGTGTTCAAAGAGAGTGCTCGCAGCCACTCCGCTAGGTTGTCTCATTGAATTCAACGCGTTGGAAACCCATCGCCCTTGCGCCTTGGAGCGCATATCCGCGGCGAATAGAGTGCCAGTGCCGACGGGCTTGGTCAAAATGAGTTTGTGACCAGGCTTCATACCTCCCTTTTTCATGAGCTTCTCTCTAGGTGCAGCGCCGTGGATTGAAAATCCAAGGGATAAATCAGCTCCTTCAGAGGTGTGTCCACCGGCTAATCCACATCCGGCATCTCGCAAGATGTCACACGCTCCACACATCATCTGGTAGAGCGTCTCCTCGACTTGCGCCTCCAAGCCATACGGGACCGTCGCGATCGCGAGCGCGGCGTGTGGATCAGCACCCATAGCCCAGCAATCTCCAAGAGCGTGAACAGCGGCAATCTGGCCGAAAATGTACGGATCATCGACAAAGGCGCGGAAATAATCCACAGTTTGCACGCCGACCATGCCTTCGGGAACAGAAACCACAGCGGCGTCGTCCGGCTGATCGATTCCAACTTCCACATTTGGGTTCGTCGGAATGGGTTCAAGTCGCTTCATGACTCGGGACAAGACCGTTGCACCGACCTTTGCGCCGCAGCCACCGCAGCGCATCGGTACGGCGCGCAATGCCGCCATCGTTTCAGGACCGGCGGCAAGCGCAATGGCTGAAGATTCAACGCCTTCTTCCATCACTCCCATATCAGGCATCTCCTGGTACATCTTCATCCACTTGCGATCAATTTTATCTTTCCATCTCCACAGTTTTTCACCCATGGATCCAAGCCCCCCGAGAGACATTTTACCATAAGAGAGCACCGCCGACTTTCCGCCGGTGGTGATCAAACCGAGAAATAATTTTTGAGGAGTAAAGTCCGTGAGGCTCTCGCCTAGAAGCGCCCTGCGAAGATTTTTCTCCAATGGAGGCCCTTGTCGTACGGCAAAGACTCCAGCTTTCGGTCGAGGATGCTTCAACACGTGAGCCACATCTCCAGCGGCAAAGATGTTTGGGTGGGACGTTGACTCGAGCGTCGGGTTGACTGCGATGAAGCCATCCTCGTCTAGGGATAAATTGGTCGCCTCTTTCAACCAATTCGCCGCGCCCGCTTGAGTACACCAAATGCATTCATCCGCTTCCATCACTTTTCCGCTCTCAAGCGTCAATTTCCCCTTGTCGGCGTTTATGACGCCGTCATTCTCAATCACATCCACGCCTTGCTCGGCAAACACTTTGATAAACGTCTTCCTCACCCCCTTGGAGTGCGTCGGCATGAGGTTCCCACGGGTTACCAGAGTAAACTTGGCAAGGTTTTCATCGAGCGACGCCTTTTTCAGTTCCTCTCGCATTCTGTATCGCATGGACAATGCCAGTTCTGCGCCTCCTGCTCCGCCTCCGACTACGACTACGTTACACTTTTTCCCGTTGTTAACCACTCTGTGCAACAACTCCTCCCATCGCGCGTTGAAACCGAAAATTGGTTTTACCGGCGTCGTGTTCTCCGAACTCCCTCGCACTTGCGCGCTCGGAGTGATGCCTATATCTATGCTCAACGTGTCAAAGCGCACGCCAGGGCGTCCGCTCTTCAACTGCACTCGGTTGTTTTCGTGATCGATCCCCACCGCCTCGTCGTGAATAACCCTGTGTTTACCCAACCTACAGAGCGGTTCCAAGTCGACGTGCGTTTCCTCCCACGTGTAGTGACCGGCGACAAGTCCCGGCAGCATGCCGCTGTACGGCGTGTGCAAATCCTTGGCTATGAGCGTCACGCGCACCCCCGGTTCCGGCTTCATGGCCAACATTTTGAGCACGTACACGTGCGAATGACCGCCTCCGATCAAGACGAGGTCCTTGACGACGGGCTGCGCGTCCGTCGAACGCATGGCTGCGCGAACTCGAGTCGGTCGTCGAAGTTGACTTGTTTTGTTACGTCCGGAAACGGGGCGTCGAACGGGTCCAGTGCGAGCTACGGTGGGGTGCGCTAGCGTTGATGCGACGGATGGCATGCAGCGACGAGACGACGCGGTGCGTGAGCGCGCGGCGCGATGTGAGGTTTGCTCGTGCGTGTGCGTGGCTCTTCGCGAGTTACCCACTAGCTATCGGTTTGCAATACAACTTGTCTAATGTGCGTAATCGGCGATCACCGACCGCCAAACAATCGTCTAAGGACGAAACGAATGATGTTTTGTAAGATTCTGGCGCCGTAGGCCGCGACGAATCGCATAAAGGCGATTCTCACGACTCGAGCGGCGCCGACAGCGAGCTCGACGAGCGGATTTACGCTCACCACTGAACCGGGAGGAGGAGGTTTCCGCGCACCGCCAGAGCTTCCTCCAGACGTGGCTTGTTGGTACGCTTGCCTCCAAGGATCGAAATTCATCCCTTCACCCGCGGCGGCGCCGCCTCTTCCGACGACGCGTTCGGTGACGCTTTCGCTGACGACGCCGTTTGGTCCTCTCGATCGAATGACTCTTCTAATGACAGTCTCCCCGCGCGAGTTCACGTACGACGTCTCCCTGATCTCGTTCGCACCACCGAACCCACCGGCACCTCTCATCTGATCTTGAAACAAGCTCTTGAATAAATCATTCAAATCTACCGCGCTCATTCCCCGACCAAACGCAAACCCGCCGGGGCCGAATCCCGCCGCTCCGAAACCACCCGGCATACCGCCTCTCATGTGCGCCTGTCGCATCGCTCGCTCCAACTCTCGTATAAAACTCGACGAATCATTCCCAAACATTTCCTTGAACACCCTCTCTGCGTCTTCTCGCGTGAAATCCTGTCTGTACTCGTACCGATACTGCCCCGCTCCCGGCGGCGGTCGATACCCGCCAGAGTTTGCGTACGCAGACGACCTTCCGCCCCCGGACCCCTGTCCGCTTGTCGACGCCCCGTACGCCGTCGATCGTCCACCAGGTTTACTTAACTCTTGATAAGCTGCTGAAATCTTCTTAAATCTCGCCTCTGCCGTCGCTTTTTCCGCTCCCTGGTGTCTATCCGGGTGCCAACGCAACGCCTCTCTTCGGTACGCCTTTTTCAACTCTTCATCCGTACACCCCGGCTTCACCCCGAGAAGGGCGTAGTAGTCATCCGGACCGCTCGACGACGCGTACTCGCGTCGTCGTCCGCCGTCGATGATCCACGGTGAACGAAGAAACGACGCGCGTCCTATTTTTGATGGAGCATCATCAGCACCATCGTTGATGTGTCGCAACGCGGCGCTCACGCACGCGCGCTGCGACGTCGATACCGACCGCACGACGCCATCGACGACGACACGAGCCATCTCCCGCGTCGATCGTCGACGCATGAGCATCATCGCGTCGGTACCCCGGTGCGACGTGCGTCGTGCACTGAAGGAAATAAAAAAGATGGAGCATCACTTCACTTCAGCTTCACTCGTCGACGCACGCACGCACGCACACGCGCGCGCACGATGCATCCATCAACGACGACGACGATGCGTCGATGTCTCGCGCCCGTGTTCACTCGCGCGCACCGTTCGACGACGAGAACGACGACAACGGCGAGAGACGTAAAGAGTTTCGTGACGCATCGCATCGCATCGAAACCGACGCTGACGACGACGCGCGCGACGGCATCCGATGACGTTCAGGGCACCAACACCACCGCTATGATTCACGTCCCGACGCTCGTGCGACTGTGTCGATCGATTGCGAGCCGTGGGAACGCGATCATTCGCGAGGTTACCAAGGGTGGCGAACTCGGAGTAAAGGATAAAGGCGGAAGCGCGACTACGTCTGGAGAATACGTCGCGGACGCGCAAACAGAGGCGGACAGACGGGTGGAAGCGATGGCGATCGCGGAATTGAGAGCGTTTTGTCCGACGATGCAATTGGTGGCGGAGGAATCGTTTGAGAATGCGAGTTCGATCGACGTCGGGCGAGCCGACGGCGGATTGGCGGATTTGGCGAACGCAGAGGAGGATTTAATGTGGAGTCCAAAGCTTCAGAAACCGATCGAGGCGTCGCGAATCGCGGTGTATTGCGATCCATTAGATGGGACGAATGAGTATGCGGCTGGGGAGAGGGAAGCGATCACGATTTTGCTCGGTATCGCCGTGGACGGCGTTCCCGTCGCCGGCGTCATCGGTCAACCGTTTTACAAGTACGGCGTGTCGGATACCCTCGGTCGAGTCGTGTGGGGTGGTACAGGCGTTGGCGTCCACGGATTGGACGTCGCGGAAGACGCCGTCGCACCAGTGTTGCCACCCAAGGGTCCGCACGTCGTGGCGGTGAATCGTAACATTCGAGAAAACAGACAAGAGCCGGTGCTGACGGCGTTGCGTTCGCGCGTGGACATCATCATCAGCGCCACGGGGTATCATTACCTCATGCTCTTGGAGAGACGGGCGCACTCGGCGTTGCTCTTGCGCAAGGCGTCAAAGAAATGGGACACGTGCGCGGGCGAGGCGCTGTTGCGCGCGACGGGGGGTGTGGTGACGGATACGGTGGGTCGAAGGTACAACTATTCGTACAACTTGGACGCGTTGCCAAATTTGAGCGGAATGGCGGCGAGTCTCGACGTCGACATGCACGGGGAGCTCACCGGGATCATTCGGGACGTGATTAAACCCCTCGGTAATTATCCTTACGATATCGTCGATCCCTCGGTCAAGGTGGGAGTTCTCGATGGAGTGGATGCGCCGGAGGGCGGATGGAAGGCGGTGACGATTGACGTCGGCGGGTGTCTCATTGAATGTAGCGAACGCGTCTGTGACGTCTACGCGCGCATCGCGAGCGAGCTCGGAATGACTCACGTCACCCCGGACTCGGCTCAAAAGTATTTCAAGGAGGGTTTCGCAAAGTTTCGCGGTGACGAGGGTGCGGATGCGATGCGATATTACGGCGACGGCAAATCGTTTTGGCGTCTCGTCGTTGCCCACGTGTTGACCGCCGGCGGTCAAGTCTCCATCGATGACACCACCGCGGAAACCATGCTGGACAAACTGTACGAATATTACGAACGACCGACTTCGTGGTCCATCGCCCACGGCGCCGTGGACGCCATCGAACGTCTACGAAGCTGCGGTGTCAAGGTGGCCGTCGCGAGTAATTGGGATTCGCGATTACCAAAACTCCTCGACGTCCTCGGTCTCACCGAACACTTTGATTCCATCGTCGTCTCCGCCATTGTCGGCGCAGAAAAACCCTCACCGGATTTCTTCGCCAAATTACTCTCCGACGTCGACGTTCCCGCCGCGAACGTCCTCCACGTCGGCGACGACGCCGTCAACGACGTCTCTGGGGCCAAATCCGCTCGAATCGGCGCCGCCGTCCTTTGGGCGCCGACGCCGATTGATACCAACCTTCGCGCGTACGATTTCCACGAGCTCGCCGACGCGGTGTTGGCGTCCAACGACGCCCACCGCTCCCACCCCCGGTTCTTCGGCGTTTCATCGTGAGCGATCGGCGATGAACCGGATCGATTGCAACTATAATTTTACACATTTCAAACGCGTCCACACAATGTGCACGCGGCTCTCCCTCACACTACCACACGCACACTTTCGGAAGAGTCTCGCGGATTTGGACCGCGCGCGACTGCCTAGAAAACGCAAAGGAAAACGCACGCACGACTCGCACAGATACGACACCGCGCGACGCGACGCGCGTCCATCGCGTCGGTCGTTCCCGAAACCGTTGCTGAAACGTTGTCATCTCTGAAATGTCTCGCTCGCAGCGAGGCGTCTCACCGACATCGCGACCGCCGCGAAACGCCCCGTTGGCGACGCAGAGCACCGACCTCGCGCGCGTCGATCCGTCGCACATGATACAGTTTGGATCGTCGCATCAGCCTCCGCTGCCGCCGATGCCACCACCGGATGTGAAGATGAGTGAGATGAAAATTCTTGGAAGACGACATCGAGAGCGTCGGCCGCCGGCGCGAACTTCGTCGACGCGAGAGGGAATCACGGATGATAACGGCGGCGAAACGGTCGAGCCGTCGACGCCGATCACGCCTACAAAGAAATCAGACCCGTCGCCGTCTTCGCCGTCCGACGCGTCGACACCACCGGGGATGTACGGCTCCGCGCCATCGATTACGATGGAGGACGCGTACGGACGACATCGAACCGGATCTGATCGATCGACGCCGAGAGAACGTACGCACGCGCCGCGAAGTAAAGCGATCGATCTCTCGGCTGAAATGACGGAGGAATCCACGCCTCACGTCTCGGTTTTGCACATTCCAAACTCAAAAGTTGGGCTCGTTATAGGCAAGGAGGGCCGACACGTGAGTCACGTGCAACATCGTACCGGAACGAGAATTTCAATCGCGAGAGATTCGTGGGACGGGGCGAAACGACGGGTAGAGATTGAGGGAACGCCCGAGCGGTGCGCCGAAGCGGTCGCGATGATTCGAAAAATGGTTGATTCCACGGAGAACAGGGAAGATCATCATCGACGCGTCGGTGTTGGGTTGATTGAACCTTCGTCGTCGTCGGTCGCGGACGTCGAAGCCAAACGCGCTCCGATTTCAATGGAAGCCGCGTCGTTGGGAGACGAAGCCGAAGGCGTGCGATACAACGAACACAACGGACACAACGGCGGCGAAGAAGAGCTCGATGGCCAAGGAATCGGTGGTCGGTCGTACGAGTCGCGTCACGGATCACCGACGGCGACGATGACTATTCCTCACACCAAGGTTGGCATGATCATCGGACGAGGCGGGGATAACGTCAAATTCATCCAGCAGCAAACGCGCGCGAGAATCCAAATACAAACAGACTCCGAAACCCCCGAGGGGGCGCCGAACCGAATGGTTTTCCTCCGCGGTCCCGTCGAGGCGTGTCGACACGCCGCGCGGTTGATCAACGACATGTGCATCGGTCGAGTGTTGATACATTCGCCGCAACATCCAGCCGCCATGGCGACGGTCGAGTCCCCTCCGACGACGGAAGGAAACAAACCCGGTGTGATGCCGATGCCGTACGCCGCCGCCACCGGCGCGCGTTCGTATCCACCGATGCCGATGGAATACTCGATGGCGACTTCGTATCCTTTTCCTTACTTTGGACAGCCTTACACGGGCTTGTACAATCCTCCGTACGCCGGACCGCAAGGCGCGCCGGCGTACATGCCTCCGCAAGGCGACGCCATGGGATACTGGACTCAATACGCTGGAATGTACATGTATGGACAGCCGATGATGCCCCCACCGTACGCGATGGACATGGGAAAACCAACGGACACCGTCTATTACGACCCCACGGGTGCGGCGTCGCAGGTGTACAAACCTGAAGGCGACAACGCCGCCGATTCGGCGCCGCGCGTCGCAGAGCCGCAACCGTCATCCTTTGACGCCTCGGTTGAACCTGATACCGAAGCGCGAGGTCCCAAAACGCCGTGAAACACGACGAATGAACAATGAAACGAAACGATACGCGAAATCATTAAACGACGTGATGACTACTGACAATTTTTTCCAAACAAAGCGCTCCTTCGCGGCGCCGCTTGCAATCAAACATTTCGAAAGTCTATTCTCTCTATTCAACAACATGGCAAACACAAAACTCCCCACTCTACTAAACTACTAGCGCGATAAAAATCTACGTAGACTCTTCCTCCCTCTCCCTCGATCACCACCCGGTGAACGCCTTACCCGCCCGTTTCTCGACCGTTTTCGCCACCTTGACGGTTTCCTTGGCCAACGCGTCCGTCGTGTACCTCGCCTTGGCCGAGCTCTCCCTCGCCAACACCACCAAGCATACGAAAAACAAACACACCAAGAGCATGATGACCGTTCTGCGCATCGCGAGAAGACATCATTCGTCAGTCTTTACGGTTCGTGCGCGCGCGCGCGCGTTCGGATCCAATCCGTCTTGAACTTTGAACTTTGACGCGTCCAGCCCTATCCAAACGACTCGTCCGCCGGCGAAGACGCGAACGAAACCAGCGCGCACCCATCCTCTCGCACCACCGCCCCGACGAACAACGCGCGACGCGTACCTATGTTTCCGACGCAACCACCTCCCGGTGTGCGGTAAATCCAACCCGCGTCCTCGTAAAGACTTCACCGAGCTCATCGCGCTCTCCACGTGTGACAACGAATCGCTTCTTCGCATGCCCATGACTGATTAGAGACGATTTATCGATCCTTTCCGTTTCGCCCCGCCCCTGTGTCGCCCGCGCGAACGCACGAACGCGTCGTCGGGATCGTGAGCTCTCGCACCACGTTCGGCCTCGGCGCGTCGTTCCCGGACGAACGAACGCGAGGCGCGGACTGAGGGATGGACGACCGCGGTTTGCCAGCTGGCATCTTTCTGAAACGCCTCATAGCGACGCGCGACGCGACGCGTGCGCGCCGGCGACGATGGGTGACGCCGCGAAAGACGCGTCGTCGTCGTTACCGGCGCGAACGCTGTTTAAACGCGGACAAAAAGCGACGAACGCGCCGCCGTCGTTCGATGATGTTGACGAAAGTGCGAAACCTGCGCTGCTGGCGCAGCACCGGGCCAAGGTTGAAGAGAAACTGCGGGCGTCGATCGAGGCGTGGAGCGCGAAGCGTGGGTCGAACGCGAATAGTTTACCGTGCGCCATCTGGCGAGACGCCGTCGGGAGGGCGGAGGTGGTGCAGGTGCGAGGACGACACTTTCATCGGTTTGGGTGCGCGCGCGCCGGGTCGACGTGGTTGCTTCCAGAGGAGTGCGCTTTTTTGGTTGAGACGGAACGGTTGGCGTTGTTTTGGAGCGAAGACGACGAGGACGTGGCGAGCGTGCGGAGTGTGTACGCGTTGCTGGCGAGATGTGGGATTGAGTGGGAGGATTACGCGGCGTATAGTCATTTGTGTCGGTTGGGGTACGTGACGCTGCGGTACGGGGCGAGTTGGACGGTGGACGCGCGAGAGGGAGTTTGGAAGTCTACGATTGGGAAAGGGAAGTGGGCGAGGCGGACATCGGCTGGGAGTGGCGATGACGATGAAGCAGGAAACGGCGATGGTGATACCGATCCCGAACGCGCGTCGAAGCGACGGAGGTTGATGGCGGAGTCGTCAAGGCTTGTGGACGAAGCGTCGGCGCTCGACGAACTACAAAGCGAAACGGTAAAATCAACGAGTAGACGCTGGTGGCCGTGGTCTGGAAGCGCGACGCACGCATGGCTCGGTCCGAGCATAGAGGCTGCGGTGGACCGAGCCGTATCCACGGGTGTCGATAAACCCGTGAAGATTTGGCCAACGTTTCAGATTTACCAACCGAATAGAAATTTTAGCAAAAAGTCTCCCGACCCAGTGAGCTTTTACGTCTACGTCGGGTCGGATCGACCGCTCGACGGAAGAGAGGCGCAGGCTTTGCTCGATAAGGCTGAGGGTAAACCTGTGCGCGTGGCGAGCTGTAGACAATCTACCGTGGTGATGTTCACGATTGCGGGAAAAGACGTGTATTGATGACGTAGGTAGAATGTTGATGATACAAAAGTAGTAGCAGTTCTAGTACCTAGCGCGGCGGTCTTCGAATCAAAGCGGAACGAATCGAGGGCCGTCTCGTTCGGACTCGGCGTCGTTTTTGCGTTCTTCACGCGAGCCTGCAAACACGTACAATTTACCCAGCGAATTGCGCGCGTGCGAAGTAATCGGGCCCTTGTACCAAAAGACCCATCCTTTTCTCTCGCCGCGAGCGCTCGCGGCGGCTATTTCCTCGGCGTCGTCGGTGTAAGTCACCTTCAAAGACTTCATCTCTCGTTGGACGGATTTGTGCGCGTCGTCTCGCGTGGACGCTGGCGCGACTCCACCAAAAGTCCGCAATACGCCGTCGCCTCGCCGCCGCGATTGAAAACCTCCTTGAATGAATTCGTGCGTTTCTTCGGCGAGAAATATTAAACGACTGGGTACACCACGCTCGATCATGGCTTTGCGTCCAGTTGGATCGATGGCTCGAGAGAAGTCGCTCGCTTTAGCGTCAATCAAGTCGTAAACGCGTTGACCAATTCGAAGCACGGCGCGCAGACCCACCTCCAATTTTTCATTCACAATTTCTCCCGCGTGAAACCCGGCGTAAAACGTTTCGACGAGCTCGTCATCTGAAACGATTTTCTTCTTCCAAAGTTCGACGATAAAATCGCCCAAGTCTAAGAGCGATTGACTGGACGATTCGTTCAAGAGCTCAAATGCATATCTTCGTGCGGATGATTGAAAAGTCTCGGGTAAACCCGCGCAACACTCGGCAAACGTCGCGTGATAACTCGTCTGCGGGGTCGCGATATCGATAAACTTTTTCGAACACTTTTCAACGTCAATTCCATCGCTCGAGAGCGTCTCTTTTAAAGTTGCGACCACGCGTTGGAGGTTATCCGGCGATGCGCGATTGAGCGCGGCGGTGAAATCAGAAAGTGGATTGGATTTCTTCCGAATCGACAAGCCGAGTGCCATTGTCGACGACTTCGGTTTCGACTCGTCGCCTTTCGCCCTCGTCCAGTTTGAGTAGTCGCGATCGTCATTGTCGTCGTTCTTCCAGCGATCCATCGGCTTTTGATGATGATCGTCGAGCCGCGGTAACACTACGGAATGCTTGGCGCCTCTACGCTTGGCAACGCCTCGCGCGGATGGATCCTTGACGCGCTCGAAAGTCAACAGCTCGCAGCTTTGGAAACTCGTGACGACGGATTCCTTTGCAGTTTTGATCCGAACGGGTAAACCCAAGGAGTGAAACGCTTCACACGGCGCTCGGAGTAATAATTCCTTGACCCCGCGTCGACGATGTTGCGGCGTCACACACAACCGGTCCACTTGCGCCGTGGTGAAGACGGTGTCTGGAGAAGAGAATGGGTATTGCGACAACGCGGTGACTTGATCACCGCTCTGTAACGCGCTAAACGCGACGTACCCAATTCTTTCCTTTGATGTATCCGCGAGTTCAAGCTCGTAATACACTCCGTGCGGACCCGGTGGAGAGGCGACGTAGTGCAGTCGAGCATAGCCGCCATCTGTCCAACGTTCCGCCGTCGATTCGATGAGATTCACGAGAGCACCGTCGCGAAGGGACTGCCCTGGAGTGATGGAATCTCGTACGTGCGCTCTCACTTTATCGCTCACGTCGTCCAGCTGTTCCGCCATGGTTAAAGAGAGACGCTGAATCGCGTCCTCGTCTGTTCTCCATCTCCTCGAGGAAGACGCAAAGAGACCGTTGTCGTCAACGGTAACCTCATCCGCGACAACCTCGATCGCCCGTGCATGTTCTTCGAGCCACACTCTCGATGCGTACGCGTCCACGTCGTCGTCTTCGTTGCCAGTCTCCGCTCGAGCGCGACGACTAGGGAAGAGCCTTCGCGCCGGACATTTCGCCGTGACGAAATTGAAGAGTAAATTCGCGTTTAAACACGACGTCCGCTTCGGCGCGTCTCCTCTCCCGAGCGCAATCGACACCGCGATACCATCCTCAAACACTGCTCTAAATGCGAGAAAAAGCTGCGTCGCGCGCGTTATCTCACTACTATTTAAAATTTCCGAGCGCGCGACGACGACCACGCGCTCGCAATGCGTCCCTCGCGCCTCCTTCGCGACGGCGTCCCTCAAAATCCTCATCTCCTTGGCGCTCTTCACATCCGCGTACCAATTGTACGCGTCATCTGCATCTTGGACACTCCTCTCACTTCGACCTCGCGCGCTCTTCGGTAACACTCGTATCACTCGACTCTTTGATTTCGATTCGGCGTTTACGACGCTTCGCGCGTCATTCGCGCTCGTCCTTCCAAAACACACAATAATCATCATCACCCGTCCCAATCGTCCTCTCCCGCAATTTTTCTCAAAGTCTCTTCCTTCTTCTTCTCTTCTTCTTCCGGTATCGACGAAGACCCAGTAGAGCCGTCGTCCTCGTCCTTTCGATACTCGACGCGATAACACGCCGCCAGTCGCTCGGCGCCAATCTTCTTAAACTCTGCTCGCCACTCCGAACGCAACGCCTCGCGTTCCGATTCCGTCAAACCCGACGATGATTGCTTCTTTTCCTTGCGTCGCTTTTCCGCCTCGGCAAAGAGTTGTCGCTGCGGCGGCGTCGCGTCTTCGTCCTCTTCCTCTTCGTAACGACCTGAAGAATTTGATGATGAGTCCGACGCTCGCACGACGACACCGACGCTCGCGCGAAGCCTCAACCCACGACGAAACGAAGAAGGATAATACCCACACCGACGGACGCGCGTCGTCGTCGTCGTAGACGTCGATGCGCGCATCGATCGATCGAGTCGTCGTCGTCGTCTGTCGTCCAAACTAGGTCCGAACAAACAACTCCTGCTTCTCCAAATGTCCGACTTACGTATTATAAATAAAACAAGACCAAATATGTGTATTTATCGAAAGTACCGGTACGCAAACGTGAACACCATGCACAGGTGCACTCGCACTCCTCGACGCGCGTGACGCGTAACGACGGATCGATCGAGCGCGTAAGGCGGTCGAACGTCGTCGAACCCGTCTTCTTCTCTTCGCTCGCGCTCGCAAGAAGGCACCATCGGGAGCGTAATACAGAGTAATGACGGCGGAAAAGCATCGAGGCGATGGTGATGCAGTTGAACTCGACGTCGATTCCGGTGACGATTCGTTGCGCGCATTCATCCGGGATTGCGATCGACACGTCGCGTTGGCGGAAAAATGCCAACCAGAGTGCGCAGAACGACGTCGGGGAATGGCCCGGGCAAAGGTGAAACTCGAGGAGGCGTCACGAGGGGCGGTTTTGGGGTGTTCGGCGACGCTCGGCGACGCCGAGGACGCCGACGAAGCGACGGTTTCTATTGAGACGTGCGTTCGCGAGGCAACGCTGCGAGCGTGCGAAATATCCATGGAAAAGATGAGCGAACGGTGCGCGCGAACGGGGACGCGATTGTGGCGGACATCGGATGCGATTCTGTTTGTCGTGTGTTGCGAGACGCGGGCAAAGTCAGATAACGTCAATGACGACGACGAAGACAAAGACGCGTTCGAAGACGTCTTTGAGGACGCGATGGATAACGAAGAGGAGAAATCGACGCCGTCAAAGACAGTCTCTACGCAATGGCCGGAGATGCGAGCCGGGTTCAAGACGGATGCGAAGAATATCACCGCATTGAAGGCGCTCAAGGGAACGGCGGCGCTCGGACGCGTAGACGAAATCACTCGAGCGACGCGAACGATGGAGGAGGATAACGTCTTTGTCGTGTGCGAAAACGTCGGTGAAAACGACCAGGTTCGCGCGGCAAAAATACGAGACGCGTTCGTGAAGCTCAGCGGGGTGCGCGAGAAGCACGTGTTTTGCGTTCCAAACCGTGCGGGTGACGGTTTGAGACTTTTGGCGTCTTTGGAATCCGCGAGTAACAAAGGCGGCGGTTGGTTTTCATCCGTCAGCGCCGCGAGTCCAAAGAGAACCACGGCGAGCGAGTTTGCGCAATGTTTGAAGGATTGGCACCGCGGCTGGCGGGAGAAGCGGTTACTAAAGTTTCGAGACGAAGAGTATTTAAAGTGGAGAGCCGAAGTGCAATTTTGGGCTGCGTTTCTGCGCGAGGACGACGAGTGGCGCGAGGCAGAAAAGGAAAGATTGGCGAAGGACGAAAAGACGACGACGACGACGGCGAAGGATGACGACGACAACGATGGATCATCGTCGCCGGAAAAGCCAGTTGAGGATAAACAAACCTTGGCGCGTTTACACGAAACGGCTTCGTTGACGACGATTCATAAATTCCTCGCTACGGCTATCGAAGGCGTTCCCATGGCGGGCATCGACGGCGCCCCCGAAATGGCGTGGAAACACTTTCAAAACTACCCCGAACCCGAACGCGCGCCGTTAATGAAGGCGGTGTACTCACACAATGTCATTCAGTACGCCGCGGCGCTCATGTTTGCTTGGCTCACACCGGGTCCGATCGGAGCGCACGCGACGCACTTTATGAATCGGTTTCGAATTTGTCTCTTTTTTGCCTGTCTCAGCGGGGCGTCTCCGTTGGATCCCACCGTCGTGGCGACCGCGATCGGACTCGCGGCGGGTACGAGTAGGGAGAATTTGGAAATGTCGCCCGTCATCGCGTACGTCAAGGATGATTCGTGCCACTCGGATGATGAAGACGACGTACTCGACTTCGGCGCCGAATCGGCTGAAGAGAACTCGAAGTCAAACGCAACGATGGATATCGATGGCGAAAAGACGACAGCCGAGGATGAAGACAATTCGTGGATGGCATCGTTCGATTCGTTGTCAACGATGATGCAAGACGCGCTGAACCGGGCGATTTCTGAAGGGAACGATTTGAAGAAGCGCGCGTCTGGTTTGCTCGCCGACTTTTTAAATTCTGGCAATCGAGTCGTTCTCAAAAGCCGTCGTCGGGCGATGAAGCGCGCGTGCGACGCCAAAGCAGAGGCGTTGACAGCGAAGAAAATGTCGTACGAAGACGCAGAAAAAATGGCAAAGGATGTATTCAACGCGACGTTTTCGCGAGAGGTGGCGAGGAACGTCACGTCGCTCATTTGCGGACCGAAATTTTTAGTCGCCGTGCAAGCAGATTTGACGCAAGTCATCAATTCTTCCTTTACGACATACATTGCCGCGTCTTCGATGGATATCTTTTTGCCCATGGTGGAAGAGCACGAGGCTAAAATGCAAGAAAAACGGGATGAAGCTGCGAAAGAAGCGGCGGCTGCGGCTGCGGCTGCGGCGGCTGCCGCGACGGCGGCATTGACGGTGAAGGATGGATTCATCAAAGTCGATGTGTATTACGATGAGGATGAGGATTCTAAAGGCGACGTACGCATCCGGTGTCAGCTCACGCCGACGCCGAAACCAAAAATGGTGGATCAGCTGTTATCAACGTCCAGGTTGATTGGAGAGAAGACGGCGGCGTTGACTTCGAGCACCGCCACCGCAGTGACTTCGAGCGCGGAAGCCGTAACTTCGTGGGCCACCAAGACGTCGGACTCAATCGCAAAGGAAACCAATCGCAGCATCGAGCGCGCGCAGGAGAGCGCAAAAGTCGGATTTGAGAAGACCAGACACAGCCTCGAGCACGTCGGCGCGTTCTTTGATCGAACAAAGAGTTCGTTGAATGAGACCATTGCTTCAAGCGCGACGTCGCTCTCGAGCGCGCTTTCATCGTCGTTTTTGTCCTCCGCCACGGTGGGATCCGTCTCCATCGACGTTAGGTCCTTGCCCGTGCAGCGAGTCGCGGCGGCGCTAGAAAACGAAGAAGTCGACAGGGTGATCGTCGACTCCAAGCTCGTGCTCAAAATGCCGCCGGATCTCGTCCTGTCCAAGGGTCTCACCGAAATTTACAAGGAGGTTCGCGAAGATTCATCCGCCTTTTGCAAGTACAAGGATGACGAAACTGTTCTCCGCGCCATTCAGCGACTTCTCGAGCTCGTCGTGGAGAGCGGTGATGAAGAAGCGATCAACGCCCTCATCAAGCTCGGCGTCGTTCCTCGACCGAAATCTCAAGCCCAGGTCAAATTGGAGGCGCTCCGCGAACGATTTCGCCAAAACGGTTCCGCCGAAGCCGACAATCCACAAAACGCAGAATCCAACTCCGCCGCCACCGAGACCGAGACGCCGCCACCATCGTCTTCATCCATCCCATCACCCTCAGAAATCGCATCCAAAGTCACCTCTAGGCTCTCATCCATCAGTTTCTCCGCCCCAACGCTCAACTTTTTTGGCTCCAACAAGCCAAAATCCGAACACGCTGCTCGGGCCGAGTCCCCCGCGCGTCAAGACGACGACGTCCCAGCCTCCGACGCCGCGTGAGCCAAGTGTACATTTGATTGTGGCTCCTTTGTTGTAACACCCCTTTGAAATCACATCACTAAAGAATCCGTCGTTGGAGCGCCGTCATGATTGCGATATTACTCCGTCGGTACCGATCCAACGCTCAACCCTCAACCTCTAGGGTTGGACGCGGTGTTTTGTCACCTCTGTCGTCACACGCGGACGGACGGACGAACGCGATCGAACGACACTCCTCGTCGACGCGCGCGTTGGTTGTTTAAACCATGCCCACGGTGAACGTGAACCGCGATGAACTCCACGCCGCGCTCGGAAAGGTGTACACGGAGGAAGAGTTTGATGAACTCTGCTTTGAGTTTGGGATCGAGCTGGACGAAGTGACGTCGGCGGCTCAGATGAACTCGAAGTTTTTAGGACTCTCCTCGGACGACGCGGCGATGAAAACGGACGGACCGGGCTCGGCGGACGACGACGTGATATACAAGATTGATATTCCGGCGAACCGATACGATTTGTTGTGCGTGGAGGGCATCTCTCGGGCGTTGAATGTCTTTCGGGGCGTCTCGCCGACGCCGACTTTCCGATTGAAAGAACCGGCGAATGGGAATGCGAGACAAAAGATGACGGTGAAGCCGAGCGCGATGCTCGTGAGACCCTTTGTCGTGTGCGCGGTGTTGCGTGGGGTGAAGTTTACGCAGGAGCGGTACGATTCGTTTATCGATCTTCAGGACAAGTTGCACCAAAACATCTGTAGAAGACGGAGTCTCGTGGCGATCGGTACGCACGATCTCGGGAAGATTAAGGGGCCGTTCGTGTACGAGGCAAAACTTCCAGAAGAGATTGAGTTTGTGCCGCTCAAGCAGCAAAAGTCATTCAATGCGCGGGAGTTGATGGAATTTTACAAGGGGGATCAAAAGTTGAAGCACTTTTTGCACATCATCGAAGACAGCGCCGTGTTTCCGGTTGTGAAGGATTCGGAGGATACCGTCCTGTCCTTGCCGCCGATCATCAACGGAGCCAAGTCGGCGATTTCGTTGGAGACGACGGACGTCTTCATCGAATGCACGGCGACTGATTTGCACAAGGCGAAGATTGTGTTGAACACCATGGTGACAATGTTTAGCGAGTATTGCGCTGAGCCCTTCACTGTGGAACCGGTTGATGTCGTCGATTGCACCGGCAAGGAAACGACGTACCCGGATTTCATGACTCGATTCGTTGATGCGGACGTGGATTACATCAACAAGCGCATCGGAACGTCTATTGATCGCCAAACCATGGCAGCTTTGCTCTGCCGCATGCAGCTGCCGACAAAGCTCGGGGCGGATGAGAAGATGCTCCGAGTCGAGGTCCCGCCGACGCGATCGGACATTCTTCACCCGTGCGATATCGCCGAAGACGTGGCGATCGCTCACGGTTACAACAATATTGCCCGCACCGTGCCCAAGGCGTACACCATCGCTTCCGAGCAGCCAATCAACAAGTTTTCAGACGCCGTTCGCGGCGAGGTGGCGAGAAGCGGTTTCAGCGAGGTGTTGACTTGGATTCTCTGCTCGCACGATGATAACTTTGCCAACGTGCTGAGAGAAGATGATGGAAATAGCGCGGCGATTGTAGCAAACCCGTCGAGCTTGGATGTGCAAGTGGCGAGGAGTAGCCTACTGCCGGGAGCGCTCAAGGCGTTGGGGGCAAACAAGGATGCGCCGCTTCCGGCGAAATTGTTCGAGGTTGGCGATGTTGTTGTCCTCGATCCGGAAGCGGATGTCGGCGCGCGTAACTCTCGACGATTGCTGGTTCTTTACAGCAACGTCTCCAGCGGTTTCGAGGTGGTGCAAGGCGTACTCGATCGCGTGATGCAAGTCGTCGGTATCGCCAAGTTTGACGGTTCCGATTTCGGCTACGGGCTCGAAGAGTCCAACGAACCAACGTACTTCCCAGGTAGACAAGCCTACATTATGCGCGAGGGCAAGAAGATTGGCGTGTTTGGCATCGTTCACCCGGATGTGTGCGCAAAGTTTGACATCGTCAGCCCGACGTCCGTGCTCGAGCTTGAGCTCGAGCCTCTCATGGCTTCCGCTGCAACCAAGTAAACGGATGGAGCGTGAACAAAAAATCAACTAGCAAGCGACGACAACAGAGGATGTGATATCATGTGATTCTTTTCTACTAAAATAATTGTGATTGACGCGTTCGTTCTATTTTTTGCTGCTACTTCTTTCGTGTCGCCTTTTTCTTCATCGTCGTCGTGCGCTTGGTAGCGGTAGTACCGCCGCGACCGAGGTTGTATGAGCCCGGCGCCAACGCGGGAGATTTACTCCCCGTCGCCGGCATCGCGCCCGCCACGCCACTGAGCTGCATGGCGCTCCCGCCTGCACCCGGAGAGAAAGTTCCCATCGATTGTAATTGAGCGACGTTCCTGATGTCCTTGTGTCTGCCCGGGGTGGCCATCTTACCCTTGGCCGAGCTCGGCGCCGAGCCTGGAACGGACATGGGCATGCTCGATCGAGGAAGAACGTTACCCATGGAGTGCATCGGACTGATTCGCTGTCCGGGCATGATGTTCGAAGGCGCCATCATGCCACTGACGTTACCCATGACACCATTAGAGGCTTGTATCATGAGCACTTGTTCGGCGAAATCAACCGGAGTTGCAACCGGACCGCAAATCGTCTGAACTTCGCGCCAAGAGCGGTGCGGCGCGTGACGGCGGTTCTTCTCCATCCCCAAGCGTTCCGCCTTGGCTGATTTACGGATTTTCATGTGCTTAGCCATGACGGTGCACGCGCGATCGTAATGAATGCGCACCGTTTCGTCTTCGACGGGCAAGGCGCGAGCCATGAGCATGCGCGCGCTCCCCTTGTTGAGGTTGAGCGCGGCGATTGCATTTTGATCTTGCTCTTGCTCAGCCATTTGCGTGAGATGCGAAAATCTCCAGCGGCAGTGCTCGACGCGGTGGTAAGTACCCTTGATTGGCGTGCTCGCCGCAAACGCATCCGTGATGAGAGCCCAGTTTGAACCAAACTCGTGCACGATGGCGCACAAGAGTTGATCCTCCATCGGAGACCAGGGACGCATGGAACCCATCTTGCGCTTCTTCTTTTCCGCCTTGGCCCGACGCTTGTCCTCGGTGGGAACGACCGGGCGCTTGGGAATGGGCACGCCAAAGTCCATCTCCACCTCGTGACCGGGGACGCCGAATTGGATGAATTCGCCGCGCTTGTTCTTCTTCCTTCGGCCCTTGATATCCACCATGTAACCCTCCTCGTCGAAATAATTGCCTCTCGCGGCGGCGGCAGCCAAGAAGGCGCGGCGTGTCTCCATGATTTCCTTGTTTGCCTCCTCCTCGGCTTGGAAACGCGCCACCTCCACCAGAGCGCGAGCGCGCTTGCGCTCGTTCTCTTCCCAGGCGCGCAGGCTTCGCTCGTACTCGGCAAACTTGTGCGCTTCGACTTGCATGGTCTCGCGGTACGCGCGCTCGTTCAACGCGGGAATGGCGTCGTAAAGGATGGGCATGAACTCTTCCACGACGGGCGGAGTCATGGGCGCCAACAGGCCCATGTCCATGTCCATGCCTTCCAATTCGAGCTCCTCTGCCATGGCCACCCGTGGGTGACGATCCCCCTTGCCCGGGCTGTCTTCGTCGTCGTCATCCTTACCCTCGTCCTCGTCTGGCTCCTCCTTCTTCTTGGTACCGCGACCGCGCGTCGATTTGCTCGGCTTTTGCTTCTTCGCAGCCTTCTTCGCCTCCTTTTCGCGCTCCTTCTGCTCTTTTTGCTCCTTGATTTCAATCGCGTCGCGAACGAGATCGCGCTTCATCTCCACCATGGCCAAAAAGAGCTTGTTCGACGCCCAAGAGTTGATCATCTTCATCCCCGGAGGAGGTGGCGGTGTCGTCGCGAGTTTGATCATCGATGACGGCGCCATCGACACCGCCGGAGGCGTCTCAGACTTCTTCTCACTCGCCTCGGTGTCGGCATCTCCATCCTTGCCCTCAGCTGTGTCAGCTTTTGAATCATCATTCTCATTCTTGGTAGCCCCAGTGGCGGCTTCAGAGTCCTCTTCCTCCTCCTCCTGCTCTTCCAGCTCGACCAACTCACCCGCGTTCGGTAGCGGTTTCTCCTTGGCTCGCTCCCACGCCTCGGCCCAAAACTCGGCAATGTCCGCCGCAACCATCGCACACCTCACCTTGCGTCGACCAATCTCCGCCTCTTCCCGATCCATCGGCGTCCCTTCACACGACGCCGCGAGGTGCGATACCTGTCTCGACGTCTCCATCTTCCAATCCCGCTCGCTCGCGAAATCCTTAGCCAACCACCGCATCTCTGTCAACACGTACTCCCACTGACACTTTCTCCCGCCCTCCTCCCCCGTCTTCGCGCTCGCGCGCGCATCCAACGCCCGAATCTTCTCCCTAATCGCCTTGGCTCGCGCAATGAGCATATCTTCATCCCTCAACCGTCTCGCTCGCGCCTCTTCGCTCTCTTTCCCGCCATCACTCGACGTCGAAGCGTCGTTCGCCGCTCCGCGATCTCGCGCCATGACTGCGTTTTCGACTCACAAAAATCGCCTCACGCCCCCCCGCACGTCCCAAAGACGCCCTTCCGCGCACCGCACCGAGTTCACAACCCCTACACGTCCGGTGCGGTGTCCCAAACAACGCGAGCGACGACGACCCGCTTCGCGTGGGAGAGAGACAACAGACGGAACACGGATGGATCAAACAAACCTTCAAGCAAACCTCCTCGTTGGTTTTTTTTTTCGGGTCACGAATCGTCAATTCGAGAGGGACTCTTTGGTTCGGCTCGCGTCCTCGCGTTCGAAAATTCTCAATTCCCCTAGGGAATTCTCACCCGGCCCAAGTTCGGTGTCCGGTATCCCGGCGCGTTCGTCGCTCGGAGTTCCCGCGAAGGGTGCGCCCGCGAACGATCGGCGTCTCCGATCCGCGTCTGCCGCGCGCGCTCGATGCGAACCGCGACGTCACGGACCGGACCGCGGCGTCGTGCGCGTCGATCTCGCGAGAACGCCCCAGAAATGAATGCCGCGTTGCCCGACTGCGTGCATTTTGTATGTGTTTTTAGTATTGTTCATACAATGTCATTTTATTGGAGTATCTGGGCACTGGTTGAGGACAATCTTTGCCACAGCTTTGGGCACACACGGGCGGTTTCTATGTTTAGTATTGAGCGCGTCGTCTGGTGTTCGGTGTCCGTGCCTCAGTCGTCGTCGTCGTGGTGAGACGACGAGCGGTGGACGGGTGACGACGGATCGTTTTAGACGCGTCCGGTTCGGTCGGTTCGTTCGCGTGGGCGCGATCGGCCCTCGGGTGCTTGCGTCCGTCGAGGTTGATTGATTGACTGATTTGATTTTAAGATGTCCGCGTTGACTGTTGTTGAAACGTCGTCATCTGCGACGCGAACGTTGATTGCGCGCGCGAACGACGCGACGACGCACGCGCGCGCGAGCGAAAAAGCCACCGTCAACGCGGTGCGCGCGTGCGCGGACGCGGCGACGCGCGTGCGTGAGGTACACGAGGAATCAACGCAGGATTTACTCGCCGCGAGTCGACGCGTGTTGGACGCGAGCGGACGCATCGAGGCGCTAGAAAAGACGCTCGAGCGGGCGAAAGCGCTCGCGACGCGGGCGAAAGCGATCGAGGCTTCGGCGGTACGCGTCGCGAAATCGTCGTCGTCGTCGCGCCAGCTGGATGATTAGATTTTATTTGTATTCACTTGTATTTGTACTCCTCTGCTGTCGACGTTTGACTTCACTTTGAGACTCGGCGCGAATGCGTTCGGTCGGCGCGCCGCGCGCGCCGGCGACGTCGCGAACACGACGAACGCCGCGCGCGTCCGCGTCGAGACGACAGACGGATAAACCGAACGCCTCGGTGACGCGACCGAAACCAAAAAGGAACGACGACGATGAAGCCGTCGTCGTCTCGGCCGCCAGCAGAGAAACTGGGAAAAAGTCGGCGCGGGTAACTGTCGTCGATGACGCGTCGTCCTCGCCCGCTGGCTCGCCGAGGCGGCCGAGAGTCTCTATCGCGGTGTCCACCCTCGTCGGGGGGCCGTCGTCGCTGTTACGCGCGGCTGAGTCGTACGCGGAGGACGCGCCAGAGGTTGCGGCGACGCTTGCAAGGTTGGCGTTGGATGCGTTTGAGACGACTTCTTCGTCGTGTGACGTCGATGCGCTGCGGAGGGTGGCCGCGATAGAGAGAGAATACGCGGCATGGTTTATGGAGGAGGAGTACTACGCGTCCATTTCGCGCGCGGCGAGGGGGCAGAGGTATAGGGATAGAGCCAAACCGAAGACGCGAGCGAGAGATAGGGCGTGTAACCAGCCAAAGGCGAGGCAGGGATGGGCGAAACGGGAGATGCGCGTGGCGAAGACGAGAGTGTGCGTGGCGTGTGAAAAGTTGAGCGCGCAAGAGTCGATGTTTCGGGTAATTCGGGTGAAAAAGAAGGCTGGCGGCCAAGATGCGGCGGCTACGACGGAGGTGCTGTGCGGAGAGGAAGCGTTGGGCGCGCACGGAAGAAGCGCGTACGTGTGTAAGACGAGGGCGTGCGTGTTGAGAGCGACGAAAAACAAATCTCTGTCCCGTGGACTCCGGTGTCCGGTGCCGAACGCGGTGTACGACGACTTGTCTAGCCGCGCACGGGCGCTGGAAGAGCGCGCTGGAACGGACACGACAGGACTCGCATACGTTCGGCCGGAAGGAATCTCCGCGCGCTGGCTCGAGCCACCGACTTGGGTGGATCAAACGCCTTCCTAGTTCATTCATTAGTTTTCTCATTAGAGTTTGTCGTCAAGAGTACGGTTGTAGAGTGTCATTTCACTTCAATTTCAATCTATTCAAACTAAAACTATCAGTCAAGCATCAAAAGACCATTCGGTTAGCACGCGCGAAACGGAGTCTGCCACTTGCTCGGGTACAATTTCTTCGCCGTGTTGTACAGCGCAGTCTGGTAACGCAGTCGAGCTCGTATGGTTTTCATCTGCTCTCCGTCATTGACCATTGTCATGTAAAACGCCTCCGCTTTGGCGTCGAGATCTGGCGTCGCGTTCATGTTCGTCGACTCGCTCAGAGCCGTTTCGTCCAGTGAAGCAAAATCTGGAAGATACTTCTTCAAGCGTCGCAATCCATCTTCGAACTCTTCATTCAGTATGTAGACGAAACAGCGACTTTTCAAGTTTTTGATCGCCACAGAAAGCTGGTTATCTTGTTGACTTCCCAACCCGGGAGCCAGGAGATGGATCCAGTCATCACCACCGAGGTAATCGTACCATTCGATCAGCGTCATTCTACATTCGCCCACTCGCTTCATGTCCGCGTTCCAAATCTTCCTGTCTTCCGCGCCGGCAAGACACGAATACTTGTAGTGACTGAGAAAACGTTCCAGCGGATCTCTCAACACTGTCAAGTACAGGCACGGCGCATCCACGAGTTCACACAAACCCATACCGTACGATCCCTTGGCGAACATTCTACCACCGGCTTCGTATAGCACTTTCAGCCTGTCGGTACCAAACCATTCAGGCGGGTTTTGATTCTCAAAATGCCTCCGCGTCGAGACGAAATTGTTTCGCGTCGTATCGATGATGGGATACGCTGCCCACTCGCTAAACGGCGATCGCGATCGATCGAACAATTTCTCGTGTCCTCCCCCCTCTCGAACCGTGGGTAAGCCTCTATTGACGTTACGCTCCACCTGTCGCAAAACACCGGTGAAATACGTCCCTCCCGTTTTCGGCACGTGAATAAAGTTGTACAAAAACGCCTCATTCGGCTTTGCGCCCCCCACGCCTTTGCTCAACGCCGTCGGAATCTGGTAAAACTCCCCATCATACCCACCCACCAATTTCTGAAAATCAGCCGCCGTATCCAAGTCCTCTTCATACAGCTTATCCGTGAAATAATCCATCTTTACTCTGTACGCCAGGCGCGCCGCGACGCAACACCCCGCGAGCGTGAGCAACGCGCTTCGCATCGTCAACAAACTTTGACCGCCCCCCATCCCCGCATCATCGTCCTCCTCCCCACCGCGCGACCGCGACCGTCTTCGATGACGCGAGGACTTCTTCTCCCGTTTAGCCTCACCCCGTTCGGCATCGCGCAAAAGCGCCGAGGACTCTTCCTCCTCTGTCCGTCGACCCATGTTGGTCGTCGCGGCGTTCGAACGAAGGAATCAACCGAAGAGGACACGTCACCGTCCCACCGTTCGGGCTGAGACGAAACCGATCCGAAAACGTTTCCGTCTTCTTACGTTCCGTTCCCCTCGTCGACCCGAGAGCCGTCGACGCGACGACGCGACGCGACGCGCACTGACGGACGGTGCGATCGATGGTGTTGCGTTCTGCACTCGAGGCAGGAAATGGTTGAACCATTATGGTTCGATTAGGCGATCTATTGCTACAGTACGTGTGTCATGCAAGCTCTGCCGTCAGTTTTGAACGCGCCGCACCGACGCCTCCCGCGACGACATGCGCGTTCGAGCGACGACGTGGAACCTCGCGGCGATTAATAACAACCCGTTCGAGTATTACTCGTCGTCGGTCGCGCCACCGACGACCGCGTCGTCGACGCGAGGCGGGAGTGATGACGACGGCAACGGTGGTAACGTGACGTATGATGGATTCATGATTGGCGTCGAGAAACGCCTGGTTGGTGACGCGGAATCGCCGAGCATGGCGTCGGTGATGACGGAAAAAATGCTCGATGATTTGGAGGGACGCGTCGGGGCGATGGATGGGGTGTCGGTGGAGTTGGCGAGAAGGTGTCGGGAGTATTATGCGAAACGCGTGGACGGGAAGACGTGCGCCGAGTTTTTGAGAGACGTCGAACTCGGGGCGAAGAGGTTGTGTTCGATGCCGGATAGGGTGACGAATACGGTTTTTGGGGAAATCGTCGGTGGTGGGAAAGGTGAGAGCGGTGGTCGGGTGTGTAGGCCGACGGTGAGTAACTGTTACGAGGGGACGTTTAGAGACGAGATGGAGTGGTGGGCGGCTTGGATGGTGCGCTTCTTTGACGTGCGCGTGCGATCGGTAGATGGTACCGAGGCGACGATGGCGGAGAGGTTGGTTCCGATTAAGCGTGCAAAGTATCCAGCCATCAGTGAGGAGGAGGAGAGCCTCGGCGTTGGATTACAAGTGTTCTTTTTGGCTGGATTTGACGCGGCGCTCATTTGCGTCGCGACACTCGCGGCGGGATCTTTTGAAGCCTGGCAGCGCATTCGGGCGCAAGTCGTCGATGATTTAGTGAAACACAAGCAGTCTAGAACGCTGGATATTCTCGATGAGTGTCTTCTCGGTGGTAAAGTTGAAGATGATGAGGTTGTCGTGTGTTGTCTTCAAGAGGTGGGTGCGTCCTTCGTGGACTCTGCACGACGACGCAAGGGTATCAGCGCCGCTTTCGAGGTGTGCTGTCCCGCAGAGATGGATGCGAAGCGCGATCAAAACTCGGTGATTTTGGTTTCAAAGTCACTCGTCGGGAACTCCTCTCCGGTTGTCGAGGTAACCAAGGAAATTTTGGACTCTCTCGGCCAAGCCAAGTTGTCCTTCGCCTGCGGCGACTTTTGTGCCTTTTTAGTTGGCAGTCAATCGGAAACTGACACGAATTCGTCACGAACCTCGGGCAAATTTCTGTTGTGTTCTTTTCACGGCGATACTGATGGCTTGCAAACGAAGACGATCACATCCGCCGTGAACACGTACGTCGCGTCTCATGCCGATTTGACTGTCTGCGTTTTCGGCATGGACGCCAACACCCACGTCGCGCATAAGGATGGCAAAAAGCAGGGCGTCGCCGATTTCATAGATTTCGTTTCTGAATCGACATCGTTTCGCTGCTGCTGGTCCATGTGCGGCGTCGACGTCGAAAAGGATGCCTTCACCACGTTTAGCGCGAGAACGTTTCTGCAAGCCCAGCTGAACAAAGCTGTGCCCATGGCTGAGGCGACCTCGAGTCCACTCACGGATCGCCATCCCAAGGATCACATTCTCATCAGCACTCCATCGCTCGAACCATTCGACGCGCGCGTCGAGCGCATCAACGCTGTTGAATTCCGCGACGGCGAGGCTCCAAAGCCTTTGGCTTTCGATCCGGCGTCCATGTTTCCAAACGCCCGCTTTCCCAGCGACCACGCCGCGGTGACCTGTCGCTTCACCCTGTGATTCCGTGATTCCAACCTCCATCTAGCAAATCACATTAGACCTTCGTTCTCCCGTTCGCTTCGCTTCCCGCGTACGTTTTGTATTGACCATTCGTCGACGTCGACGTTCCAACGCTGGCGCTCGCGCACTTCCCCCCTGGTCGCCTCCTCGAGGCCGTCACTCTTCGTCGCGCTGGGGACACCAAACCCGACCCCGCTCCATCACGCGAAGGGAAAACCTTTCTTCATGCGCGTCCCAGACTTCCGACGCGTCACCCAAGAGGAACCGCCGACGCCCGCGTCCGCGTCTGGTTTCCAGCTCGGTCCAATCCGCGTCGCGCTTCCATCAGCGCTCGTCCGTCACGACGACCCGCGATCCAAGGATGGCAAGAAGTACGCCGCCCGCGTCAACCGGGGTAGAAGAAACAATGGCGATGACGGAGGCGGGATCTTTCAAAAGCTCGGTTCGGGCATCGGAAGCGTCGGCGGGGCGATCAAGGGTGTCGGGAATTTCCAACAGAATTTGATGACAAACATGGCTGTTAAAGTGATCGCGGGCGTTTCCGGTACGTTATCCGGTCTTTTGCTCGCTGGGTTGGCGTATAAAGTCGTCGGTGGGTATCAAGATGAGATGAAGGAGGCGCGGAGGGAGGTGCAGAAACAACACGCGGAGAGAAAGGCGAGACTGGCGAGCGTACGGAGATTATTGAGCGGACCACTGCGAGCGGCGGCGAGAGACTTGAGGAATCGATTGAAGAGCATTCTTCAAACGGCTCCGAGAAGACGCGCGGGTGAACCGCCGAAAATTCGCGCGAATTATTTCGCCGCGCATTATCCGGACAATCCAAACGAAGCGGTCAACTCGACGCTGTTTCGTCTGTGTCGATACTTGCACTGGGTGGAGCAGTTTCAGAGAGGCGTGCAGTTGGAAGGCGTGAGCGAACAAGACACGTGGCAGTACGCTCTGGACGTCCAGCTCGATCGAGTGGCGACGGCGTTCGAGGCGAGTATCGATCGATACGACGCCACGATACCGACGGAGAGATTGGTTGAGGTGCTCGCGCACGCGCACATGAGGGAAGTTGAGCAAGGCGATGAAAACGCTGACGGTAAACAATCCATCTTCCGCCGGATAGATGGTTGCGTGAATGAGACTTCTGATCTCTCCGATGGCACGATGAAAAATAAAAAGACACAGCGTAGACTGCACGGATTGGAATGCGCCGAACCGCAAGAGCGCCTTAGTAGATTCCCGATGCGACTTTTCCGCGATACGCAAGTTGCGGTGGCTGAAGTCTTTGGAAAATTGGACGGGCACATGGATCCCAGTAGCAGCGGTCTGTCTGAAGGCAACAAGGTTAATCATCACATGTTATACACTGAATTCGTCATGAAACTCGAAGAGGCGCAGTTGACGTATGAGCGTTTCTTGGAGCAAGAAATAGCGGAAAGCGGAGGCATGACCGGAGAAACTGTATTGGCTGCCCAACAAGACTCTATTCAAGCTGATCCCTGGTTCAGATGGATGCTACCTTTGCAGTTACAAATTCGACGTTTGGCCATGTTACAATCACAAACATCGAAATTATTGACGAGGAAAGAATCCCGGGAACTACTCGCAGCTCGAGCGCGTCTCCGGGGCGTGCTTCAAGGACTGGATGGTTTGTTGGATGTGCTGGACAAGCGCTTGGATGATCCCATGTTCAACAAACCAAAAACAGTCGTCAAGGGCTATTTCAGCGCAAAGTCTGAAAGCAAAAAACATCGCATGAACGCGATAAAAAGCGCGAAAGCGCTCAAGCGATGGTATAAAATACGGCAATGTGTACCGTACGTCGCCAGGTACCAGAGAATGCCTCCTCCTCCAGTAAGGAAGGGCTATCTCGACTTGTTATCGGGTAAGCGGTTCATGGCGATGGCGCGTCGTTACAAGCAGAGAGCGATTGCCGGGGTCATATCTGCCGTTAGCACTGCCGTATTCACCGCACTCCTGAGTCACGAGATCGATAAAAAGTCGCACAAGGAGTTGGCTGGTACACACGACGAAGACGACGGCGAAGATGATGACGCGGCAGAGGAGTATCCGCAGCCGAAACCGGAGAGGGTTGTCATCCCTCGAGTCGATTCTTCTCTCCCCCCTGATTCTCTTTGATCACGAAGTTCATTTTACTTGTACCGGTAGTAAAGAAGATGTAAAACATAAATGCACGATATGATATTACAAGCAGCAAGCGACGACTCATCACGTCTCATCGTCGATAGATCTTGACGACTCTTCCCCAGATGCAACCAGTGCTCTATTAATAGCGCGCGCAGCGTAGTACCACTCTGCCCATTGAATCACACCATCACCATTGAGGTCTGCAGCTTTCGCAATCGACTTTACCGAGGCTGATTGCGATGACAAGTTGATTGCTTCGGGGAAGATGGAGTTGATGAAGGCGTCACTGGCTGCAGTAAACTGTTCCCTGTTGAGATACGGAAACGGAAAGTTATCGTCCGGATCGGTCGCGTTCTTCTCAAACAACTCGTAGATTTGTTTGTCCAAGTCTATCTCGCGCGAGTCCCTCTTCTCGGCGGAACCTCCTCGGTTGGTTTGTGCGCGACTGCTGATGGCAAAGACATCCTGAGCGAACGCTTCGATGGCTTGCACGAGCGGGTCGTCCAAAGTATCCGCCGCCGCAGCTTTAGCAAGCAGTAGAGCGTCAGCCTTTCGACTCAAACTAGTTCTAAATCGATGACCGACCACAATCATCTCGAAATCAGAGGCGACTTGCGCGATAAAGGCGAGGACAAACGCATACACGTTACACATGATTTCTCGCACCGCTGGGATCTCGGCAAACTCTTTCGTGTACTCATCAAGCGCCCTGCTATCCGGACGGAATCTCGCAAACTGCTTTGGACCTCTTTTCGGGGCAGCGCGCACTTGCATTCGAATGCGTCTCCCAAGCATATCGAGCTCAAAATCAGAAAGCAAAGTCGACATGATGTCCAAAAGGAGCTCGAAGCAGTTGATGTAAAGCGCTCGCTCGATGTTATCTGGTATCGCCTTTACGTTATACATGGGATCCTCGAGTAAGTAGTCCACGAACTCTCCGACTTCTTCGTAACTACGCTTCTTCTGAGCCTTCTTCTTAGCGGTGTCAGGATCTTCATCACCACTGATCCTGATGCCCAGGAGTTCTCGACTGGAACTACCGATGTTGCCAAAGTCGCCTCTTCGAAGATCATCAGCCATCTGTTCAAACAACTCTCTCGCCGTCTTCCGTTTTTCTGGTTGATCAGACAGCTTTGAATCCAAGTCCTGAACAGTGGATGTCGTCGTTGCGGACGTCGTCGCCGGTCGTTGACGTTGTCGGGTGATGCGCATGGCCACCGTGAAACCCAAATTGTTGAGAATAGGACCGCCGCCAATCTCCCCGAAAAGTCCCTTGAGTACGTTAACATACGTCTCGCGCTCAAGCTTTGCCGGTAAGAAGATGGAAGAGATGGCGACTGGGCGTGACCTCATAAAGTCGTCCACACACACTGTGATGAGTTCAGCCACCGCCGCTTTCGTCTCCACGTTGTCTTTTTCGCTGAAAGAAATGTTTGAAAAAGCCTCCTTAGATTCTTCATCGTAAGGCTCGAGCGCGAATTCAACTGCAAATCCCTTAATCTTTGCCTCCATCGTGCACGCCTCCGAGAGCATGCCCACGGCGAGCTTTGCAGCGTTCTCTTCGAGCTTTGGAAAGATGCGCGTTGTCGGCGGCAGTTCGAGTTCGTTGTGCGCAATCTTTAGGAGCGTTTTCGTGCTCAGATTTGGAACGATATCCAACTGTCCACCATCGTCAGATACTTGTTTCGCTCTTCTATCTGCAGTCTCATCCATATCCTCGTCTTCGATAACGAAACCAAACTCCTTGTCAAAGAGCCTCACCTTGAACGAACTCAGCGTGTCCTCCATCACCGTCCAACCGGTGAGAACGGCGTTTGTGTACAACTCCTGCTCGAGTTTTGCGGAAAGGAAGGGCATACCGCGGTTCGTACCCAAAACCTCGGCGATAAAACGCTGAAGCTCCTTTTCCTTGATTCCAGATTTCTTCGGCATGTGTCCCGCCGCGATAACGTTTGACAATACGATGGGATGGCCGAGAACCGCCGCGCTCGCCAAGTTTTCCTCGAGATTCTTCACTGCCGACTCGTAAGCCGCATTGGCCACTTCTCGATACACCTGATCCTCAAGAAAATCAGGAATGAGCGGAATGTCGTACGTTTCCGTGATGAGCTTGGCGTAACGCAAGAGTACAACGTCCGCGTTGCTCATTTTCTTCTTCTTCTTTGCAGACATGGCCGCCGCGCCGCCGACGACGGCGACGCTCGCCGCAGCGGCACCCATCACCGGCGGCGAAGGTTTGGGCAATTTTGAAAAGCCCACTTCCACCCGTTCGCTTAACGTCACTGCCGCACCCTTCCCTTTACCAGACGTCGCCTTTGTCGCCTTTGTAGAAATTTGAGCCAACTCTCTCGGCGCCAGCGTGGCCGCGTCCCGCGGCTTTACCCCTTCGTCCGCGCAAGCTTCCACCCCTCCACGCGCGTCGTCCATCCCCGCGTTCGCTGATTCACCCTCAAAAAATCCATCCTCCTTGGCGCGCGCCCGCACCGCACGTCTCGACCTCGTCGTCGTCCCGTCAGGTTTCGCGTCCGCGTTCGCGTTTGTCAACGCCCGTCGGCTGTCCCGGCGTCGCCCGACCGCGCTTCTTACTCTCCTCGTCGACATCGATCCGGGGACAACCGTCGCCGTCATCGTCGTCGTCGTCATCGTCGTCGTCGTCGTCGCGCGCATCATCATCGCGCGTCTCTTCACCGTTCACGACTGTTCAACGCGCGCAGTGCGCAGTCGGTTAGACGGATGGATTACCAGTCGTGAATTCGACAGCGATTCCGACGACGACACGCAGACACCCACGGAACGCGCGCGCGCGTTTACGTATACGTATAACGGAAAGTCTCCGCCCCTCCGTGCGCGCGCGAACGGCGAAAGGCGACGAGAAACCGCGGCGCTTCCTCGCGACGCGCGTAATGGCGCGTCGTTCCGCGATGGCGCGATCGATCGCGCGTCGTCCCCCCTCGAGTGATATTCAAACTGTTTACCCATACAACAAGAAGACCCACACGCGCATTGTGTTTCCTCTCCGTTCGATCGGCTCGATTCATCGATCGATCGTTTTCACGCTTCGAACGCGCGCGTCGAAAGCGGGTTTTCATCGAGTGCGCGTCGACGTGTACCTGGTGCATTTATTTATGACGTATGGGTAAGTAGTAGTAATGGTGATTAAAAAGCTCGGACGCGCCGAGACCCCGGTGACGGCAGAGCGCGACCGACGGGACGATCGATGACGACGTAAAAGAAGGTACGGGCGCGCGTTCACGGGACACCATCGGTGGCGCATGACCGCGCCGCATGCCCGTCGCTGTCTTCGACGCGCGCGACGTCGCGAAGAGCGCGTAGCTCGGCGTCGTTCGCGCGCAATTTAAAGTTGAAGACGAATTCCAACGACGGATGCGTGCGCGGGTTTTTCAACTTGACGTTGGGATTCGAGGAACACCGGGCGAAAATCCCCGGGCGCTGAGGCAGAGAGTGTCGAGTCGACGAAGACTAGGACCTCGGGGAGGACCGAGAGATCGGATACCGCCCGAGCAACTCGCCGAAGCACAGTCATGTGTCCAACGCGGATGCAACGCGCGAACACAACGGGGTTTACTCGAACGCTGACGCCCGCCCCCAGAGGTTCTTTTTTACATTCGTCGTCGCGAAACAGGAGGATGGACCCGGGCGGAACGGCCCGCAATTGTTCCTTTCATTGGCGTGATTCCACGCCGTAAAAGATGAAGAAGAGATTGTTTGTTTACGAGCGTTTTTCGCGCAACTTTTTCGCCGTTACAAAAAATCATAAAAATTCACTCGTCGTCGGAACGAATGGCGCCGTCTTCCTCATCCGCCACGTCCTCATTTTCATCCTTGACGACGACTTCGTGTCTCGCTAATATCTCAATCGCGCACTTGTTCCAAATCTTGCGCTTATCCTCATCTGGTGTGACGACAAAGAGGACGTCGTCGATGAGCTCAAAGTCGTCCTGCGCCGCGCGCGCGTACGCCAACGCGCCGTCAAAGGCGGCATCGAGCGAAATTGACGACGCCCGTCGCGCGATGGACGCATTCACGCCGTCACTCATCGCCTGAACCACTAATCTATCTAGTATTCTCCTCGCGAGTTTATCAAACTCCGTCTTGAGCGTCGCTTCGACGCCCGCTCGATGCGCCTCGTACAACTCTCTCGCGCGTCTCTCGCCGAGCGTCGACACGTCATCCCGACCCATCGGATCCCCGGCGAGGTCGCGTTCGTACGCCTCATCGTACGACCTCGAATATGTCTTCACCCTCTCCGCACAAAGCGCTTTGAACGCCTCTTCAGCCTCCTTGATACGCATCTCTGTCTTTCTTCGCCGAGCGTCTCTCTCGTCTCGCTCGCGACGCATCGCCGTCTCCCGTTCCCTCGCTCGAATCGCCTCCTCCCGCCGCTTTCTCCCGGCGTCATCATCACCACGTTCACCACCATCCCTCTTACGTTTCTTCTCCGCCTCTCGCGCCGCTTTCGCCTCCCGAACGAACGCCTCGAACGCCGTTCTTCGTTCCGAGTGCGTCTTCAACGCCTTGAATCGCGCGTCTCTCTGAATCTTCATCAGCGACCGTTCCCACCGCGCATCCGCCGCAGACCCCCCGAGTTTTTCACGCAACATTTCTCGAAACTTTTCCACATCCATCGATCGCGATTTCATCGCCGTCACCACCGCCGCGTACCCGACATCGACGTCCGAAGCGTCCGTGTTCTTTCGTTTCGCATTCGAGTCAACAATTTCGTCGTCATCATCATCGACATCATCATCGCGGTGTTCTCCTCGTTCACCGACCGTCCCATCGTCGTCATCGAGCCCGTACGCGTCCGGGTCGAAATCCACGTCGTCAACACCGTCGTCGTCGTCGTCCATGCGCGCGTCGATCAGTGCGCGAACGGCATTGAAAATCATCATCAATCGAAAATGCAAAAAAATCATAAAAAACCAAAACATACGTATACAATAAACTATAAGCCGATTTA